>Ga0315551_10000127_pt1 | contig 57165 bp, 47 predicted proteins | sample SalMarSW160290MG_FD_203678 | JGI IMG/M metagenome (GOLD analysis project Ga0315551, IMG submission 203678) | Salt marsh sediment microbial communities from the Plum Island Ecosystem LTER, Massachusetts, United States - Salt Marsh Sediment SW1602-90 ...
TAGATGAACAGCCTGAAGCCAGGAAAATTTCATTCGGTTCATATATTTTAAGGCTAAGTGCTGCAGCAGTAATTTTACTTCTGGTTGGTTCTGCTGCATTTATGAGGTTTTATACCAGGACGGTTACCAGTCAATCAGCAGAGGTAGTAAACCTCGAACTGCCAAGAGGTTCAGAAGTGATGTTGAATGCTGAAACAATAATAAAATATAACCCTCTATGGTGGAAATTTAACAGGAAAATAAGAATGGAGGGGGAAGCATATTTTGAAGTAAGCAAAGGGAATGAATTCACCGTAATATCAGAATCAGGTACTACAACCGTGCTTGGCACAACTTTTAATATTTATTCACGCAAAGGGGACTATGAGGTGAGTTGTTATACAGGAAAGGTAAGGGTTGGATCTGTTAATTCAGGTGAGGAAGTAATACTTGAACCGAACCAGAAGGCCAGTATTGATGAGGAAGGATACCTGGCAGTAAATGAGGAACCACCCAGGTCAATAAATCAAGACTGGAGAAGTGGGTATTTCAAGTTTACCTCAATGCCCGTTACAAGAGTTTTTGATGAAATATCCAGGCAATTTGGGTTTACTATAAAGGCAACTGAAAACCTGGATTTGATATATACCGGTAATTTCAGTAAAGATCAATCAATAGAAGAGGTAATGAATCTGGTATGCAAAGCGTTTGGTATTGATTTTGTGAGTGAAGATGAAAACACCTACCGGATAATTGTTAATGCGAATTAAGGCAACAATAAAAGCAATACTGATATCTTTAATAATCAGTTGTTCCCTTATACCATTGTATGGACAGGAAATAAAAGTGGAGTTTGAAAACGAGCCGCTTAACAGGGTTCTTACATGGATAAGGGATAGTTATGGTATTGAGCTGTCTTTTGATGACAGGGAACTTTCAAAGCATGTGATTTGTGTTGACAGTACATTCAGTTCTTATGAAGATTTGTTAGCTTTCCTTCTCAAAGATATCAGTTTTGAATTTGAGAAAACAGGAGATACCTACCTAATATACCCGGTTCAACAGGATATATCAGAGCAGATAAAGCACAAGTATATACTCACCGGAAGGGTAATTGACAAGAATACATCTGAAGCACTACCTTTTTCACATATCTCAGTTAACGAAAAATGGATTGTGACGGATTTCAAGGGTAACTTTTCTTATTCTTCCTTAACCGACAGCGTTTTTGATATGCAGATATCATACCTTGGTTACTACATTCTTGATACCACATTAAATTACGGAAGAAACAGGATAATCAGGCTTGAACCATCAAATATTGAGATTAAAGAGATAATAATTAAACATTACCAGGTAGAAAGATCCATTCAGACAGGAACAAGCCCGGGAGTGCTCAGGCTGAATCACCAGATAAGTTCTTACCTTCCCGGGAATGGAGATAATTCGGTATTCAACCTCTTACGCTTACAGCCAGGCATCCTGGCAGCCGGTGAACAATCAAGTGATATGATAATATGGGGGAGCTACGAAGGGCATAGCCAGGTAAGGTTTGACGGTTTTACATTATTCGGTCTGAGGAATTATAATGATAATATCAGCTCGGTGAATCCTTATATTGCAAAAGACATAAAAGTAATGAAAGGAGGATTTGGCTCAGAGTACGGTGAAAGGGTGGGTGGAATAGTTGATATAACAGGTATAGATGGTAACAGGAATACCCCTGACTTAAAGTTAAGCATTAATAATATGACTGTCAACGGACTGGCCAGCATGCCTTTGTTCAATAAGGCCTCGCTGGTAATTGGGTTCAGACATACCTATTATGATCTCTATAACTCCACAAATCTAAGTTTCTTAAGTACAAAATCGAGAAACTCCAGGTCGGGAGGGAATGTGGATGTAAATGTTTATCCCGATTACCTGTTCAGGGATCTGAATCTCAAGGTATCAGGGACAGGTGATAATGGGGATAATTACTTTCTGAGCCTTTATACAGGAGCAGACAACTTTTCTTATTCGGTTGAAGAAGACCAGCTAAACCAGTATTTATTCAATGAGGTCAATGAAAAGAACCTTCAGCAGGGCGCCTCATTGTTTTATGGTAAAAAATGGAAGAAAGGTGGTGTTACCAACCTCACTTTAGCATACTCATATCTTAATAAACAGAGCAGTGAAATACGACAGCTGATTAGGGGACAGAATGATAGGATCATTTTTAACATGGACAGGGACATTGATTCAGATATTACCGAATTCAATGGCTCAATAGATAATATTATGCGGCCGGCCCGGAATCATAAAATTGAATTTGGCACGGGTATTATCAGGGACCAGATCAAACACAGGGAAGACACCTTCAGCATAGGATATATTAATATGGATAACAGTATATTAATACCAAATGGTTATTTCAATGGTATTATTACCTTAATAAAAGACCTGACATTCAAGGCAGGCCTCAGGTTCGATTATCCTGTTGGTCTGGAAAAACTATACCTGCAGCCAAGGGTATCTGCTACCCTTAGAATAAATGACAGATTAAAATTAAACTCAGCATGGGGTATTTATAATCAATTTATTACAAGGAGCTCTGTTATAGATGATAATGGTAATTATAATTACCTGTGGGTAGTGTGTAATAATAAGGATATTCCGGTTTTAAATGCCCAACATTATGTTTCCGGAGTATCATGGTCGTATAATAATTTGCTCGTCAGCCTGGAAGCATATTATAAGAAAACAGATGGGATAACAAGGTATGTTCAGACAATGACTGAAAGAACAATATTCCTGGGTGATTCAAGGGCCAGAGGGATTGACCTGTTCGTCAAAAGAGATTATAATGGTCATTCTGCCTGGATTTCATATTCATTAAGTAAAACAGAGGAGTATTTCCCGTATTTCATTGATGATGAATACAGAAGGGCCCTTCATGATCAAAGGCACGAGTTAAAGCTGGCCGGGATACTGAATTTGAAACCTGCCTATATTTCTGCTAATTATGTTTACGGTTCAGGATTTCCAGATCCGGTAACACTCTACACCGATCAGTCTGATGACTACGATTACAGCCGGTTTGACATTGCACTTGTTTTTAAATTTTCCCGTAACAGGTATAACCTGGATGCAGGATTATCTCTCCTGAATGTTTTCAATACCGAGAACATAAAATATTCCAATTTCGTTCGAATTCCTTCAGATCAGACTGAAACAATTGATCTTCATGCTGAAGCAGTACCACGGACGCTGACTTTGTTCCTCAATTTGTCATTTTAAAACTAGATAAACTCTTAAACTCTTAAACGACTTAAACCTTTTAGGTTCTGTATGTTTGAATGTTCAGTAAAACATTTAAAAAAAAAATATACATCAGTGGTAGGGTAACACTTTTCTAATTCGGTATATGATTAAAGAAAGGCAAAAAGGAAAACATATTGCCGGAAATATTAATAAAAACAGAATATCATGAAAACTTATTTTAAAACATTATTCGCAGCCGCAGTAGTAATAATATTTACAGGCGGTGCTGTACTGGCACAAACAGAAGAAGCCAAGGCAGTAAAAGAGCAAAACAAGAACCAGGTAGCCACTGCAGTAAAAGAGCAAAACAAGAACCAGGTAGCCACTGCAGCAAAAGAGCAAAACAAGAACCAGGTAGCCACTGCAGCAAAAGAGCAAAACAAGAACCAGGTAGCCACTGCAGCAAAAGAGCAAAACAAGAACCAGGTAGCCACTGCAGCAAAAGAGCAGAGCAAGAATCAAAACAGGTACAGGGTTAATGAGCAACAGCAAGCGATGGTACAGGAAATGAGGCAGAATGCCAAAATGCTGAGGGATGAGTTTAAGGCTAGCCTTACCGAAGAGCAACTTGCAATTCTTGAGAATACAGAATTAAGTATGAAAGAAAGGATGGAGGCATTGAAGGAAACCCTTACGGCAGAACAGCTTGAATTGCTTGATTGCAGCCTGGAAGGAATAAAAGAACAGAGAAGGGAAATGCGAGGCGAGATGGCACAACAGCAGAGGAATGAGCACCGTAACCAGGTAAAAAACAGCACCGGTGAAGGTGGAAATAAAAGAGGAAAAGGTAACGGAAACGGATTCTAATGTAAAATTGAAAATAAGGTATTCCCGGGGTGATATTTAAGCCCCGGGTTTTTAATAAATCATTAAGGTGAAAATAAAATTTAGAAATATAATATTCAAACTGTTCCTGGTGGTTGCACTGCTGCCCGGCAGTTTTTACCTTTCAGCGCAGGAAGATAAGATAGATGCTATACTGGATTCCATGTTCTTTAATACCGATGATGAGAACCTGCTGATGCTTGCCGAGATGAACAGGAATCACAATTTTATTTTTAGCAGGATTGGGTACGACAGCAGGACTGTTTATGCGGGGCGTGAGATCGGAACAGACCAGTATAATTTGACGGGCCAGTTATTTTACCTTAATTCCATAGGTTTGCATCTTGGGGTCTCAGGTGCTTGGTACAGCCAGATGGATCCATCCTACAGGTCCACAATTGTGTCTGCGGGATACAGTAACGGGCTGAAAAAGATCAAAGGGCTGAGGTACAGGGTATCATATAACAGGTTTTTTTATAACAGTGATACAAGTAATTTTGAACCTGTATATACCGGTTCAGCAAATGTTGGTATAACTCTGAAAGCTAAGTCTTTTGGCACCAGGTTTGACTATTCACTTCTTAAGGGAAAGGAGTATGGCTCCCAGGCGTCGGCAGACTTATTCGGTAAGTTCACATTATTTAAAATAGGGAAAAACACAAAATTCAGGGTTTTACCCGAAGTGTCTTTCTATTTTGGGTCAGAAACAGTGGAGTATGAAAGATATAGTTACCTGGCCGACGGCATGCAGTCACCGGGAGGGAATGATTATATTTATAAGGACCGGTTTGGATTAATGAACACACAGTTAAGCCTGCCTCTTGAAATCTCTATAGGTGACTTCAATATAGAAATAGCATATATATATAATATCAACAGGTCGCTGGATACTGATTATACCTTTGATAATGTTTCGATGGTAAGTATATCAGCAGGGTATTTCTTTATGATAAATTGAAAAGATGGCACGAGTATGGAACCGAACTGTGCGAATCCCGAAAGCATCGTCGGGATGAGCGAAGTGAGTCAGACCTGCGCCAGCAATAAGCCAGACTCTCACCAGCGAAGTAAGTCAGATTCGGCCAGAAGTTTCGGGGCTCAGTCCCATACATATTTCCATGATCCGTCAGGCTGCCTTTTCCAGACTGTATGAAATATTCCATTGCTGGATATTTCTTTCCCGGTTGAATCAATGATGGAGTATGAGTATTTTCCATATGTAAAAGCAAGATCACCTGATTTGGATACGTTTATATAATCAGGTTTCCACTTCAGACTGACATTGCTATAAGATTGTTTGCTGAACCATATTCTGATAGAATCTTTCCCTCTTATGATCCTGTTATTCCTTAATATTACAGCATTATCATCAGCAAAGTGTATAAATGCCGCCGGTATACCTTTTTCCCCGGCCATTTCTGCAAATTCTGATTCGGTTTCTTCAATTTCTTTCTCCAGGTGTAATGTTTTATTAGTGCATGCATTAAATATTACTATGAATAATAATATTAATAATAGAAGTCCGTTGCGAATAGAGTTCATCTGGGTAATATTAATTTTAAAAATGACATCAATTTATTTTATTGATCCTTCACATCAATAACATTTCCAAAAAGTTTCTCAGCAAGCTGATCACTATTTGGGACACTTATTCTACCTGTAATTTCCTTAATTCTTTCTGTGATCCGTTCAGTACACAAGTTGCCAATACTCCCCTGGTGAGTGAATTCGTTTACAGATGGTAATTCATATTCAGTAGATAAATATGATTTTGAAACCTGCCTGTATGCCTGCCTGAACGGAACGCCTGCCTTCACCAGCCTGTTAACTTCGTTGGTTGAAAGCAGGGGTTGATAGAGAGGATCTTCAAAAATACCTGGATTGATACATACAGATTTAATTACAAGGCTGATCATTCTGAGGCAATCATTTAGTTCATCAAAACAAGGCATAATTATTTCCTTTAATAATTGCATATCCCTGTGGTATCCTGAATTAAGGTTCGTGAGCATAAGTAAAACTTCATTCTGTTTTGACATTATCCTGTTACACTTAGCCCTCGTAAGCTCAAGGACATCAGGGTTCTTCTTCTGAGGCATAATGCTTGAGCCTGTTGTTATATTATCAGGTAATGTAAAAAAGGAGTAGTTCTGCCCGGAATAAAGGATTAATTCAGCTGATATTTTACTTAGACTTTGGGCAACTGCAGCAAGAGCATTAATTGCAGTCAGGTCAGATTTTATCCTTGACAGCTGACAGTATGAAGATATTATATTTATATCCTCAAACTCGAGCAGGGAGCATGTCATATCCCTGTCAATAGGCAGATTCGTTCCGTATCCTGCGGCTGACCCGAGTGGATTCCTGTTATTCAATCTGATTGCATTTTCAATTATCAGCAGATCATCAGTAAGGCTTTCTGCCCATGAGGCAAACCACATACCGTATGATGATACCATGGCTATCATGGAATGGGTATATCCCGGCATAAGCATATCCTTGTAATCTACTGCTTTTGACAATAATAGAGATGCAAGGGAGGATACTTCACTGGCAATTACTGAAAGCTCATGCCTGATGAATAGTCGCATGTCTGTAAGGACCTGGTCATTCCTGGATCTCCCGGCGTGAACCTTTTCCCCTGTGTCCCCAAGTGACCTCGAGAGTTCTATTTCTATCTGCGAATGAATATCTTCAACACCTTTCTCAATTGCCAGGTCTCCATTTTTGGCCTTCCTAAATAGTTTTGTAAGAACTTCCAGTATTTGTTGCAGTTCAACATTACCCAGAAGGCCTGTTTTATTAAGCATCCTGATATGAGCGGCCGTGCCAATAATATCCCATGTGGCTATCCTGAGGTCCAGGGTGTTGTCTTTACCGACAGTGAAACGTTCAACATCTGCATTGAGAGTGACACCTTTATCCCATACTTTATTCATTTTTCTTTGTTTTTGATGATTCAATAATTGCCCTGTGTGCCATCAGACGTATGGCGTTTATTTTAATAAACCCGTTGCTGTCGGTCTGATCGAATCCTCCTTCAATATCCATGCTTGATAATTTTTCATCATAAAGTGATGATGGGGAAGTTCGTCCTTCAATTATGACATTACCTTTATACAGTGAGAGGTTGACAGTGCCATCAATAATCTCCTGGCTTTTGTTTATTGAAGCCATGAGAAAGTCCATCTCGGGGCTGAACCAGAAACCATTATATACTATCTCTGAGAATTTTGGTGTAAGCATATTCCGGAGTTTCATAACTTCCCTGTCCATTGCTATCCCTTCAATATCCCTGTGGGCATGAAAAAGAATAGTAACACCAGGGGTTTCATAAACACCCCTTGACTTAATGCCTATGAACCTGTTCTCAACCATGTCAAGGTACCCAATACCATTTTCACCACCTACTTTATTAAGGAAGTTAATTATGTCGAGAGGATTTGAATATATTTTCCTGTCTTCCATATTTATTACTTTTACAGGGATACCATCTTTAAAGGTAACAGACAGGCTGGTTTTTTTATCGGGGGCGTCCATTGGCATCACCATCTTTGTAAGGATGTCCGCTGCAGGAGTAAAGGATGGATCTTCCAGTACTCCGGCTTCATGACTTATATGCATCAGGTTATCGTCTTCACTGTAAGGTTTTTTATGGTTCGCTTTTACGGGTATGCCTTTGGCCCCTGCGTAATTAAGCAAATCAGTGCGTCCTTTAAATTGCTCCAGGAACTCAGGATCTTTCCACGGACTGATAATTTTAACATCCGGATTGAGTGCATAATAGGCAAGTTCAAACCTAAGCTGATCATTCCCTTTACCGGTTGCTCCGTGTGAAACAAAGTGCGTTGATTCATTTTTAGCTATTTCAATATGCCTTTTAGCAATTACTGGCCTGGCAAGTGCAGTGCCAAGAAGGTACCTTTCTTCATAAATTGCATTAGCCTTTATTGCAGGGAAAATATATTCCCTGACAAATTCTTCCTTCAGGTCTTCTATATATACTTTTGATGCCCCGATCTTGAATGCTTTATCTTTTACGGCATCGAAATCTTCATCCTGTCCAACATCTGCTACATAGGCTATTACATCATAATTTTTTTCACTGAGCCATTTTAATATAACTGAAGTATCAAGACCTCCACTGTAGGCAAGCACGATTTTGTATTTTTTCATTTGTTTAAAATTTTCATGTTCGTTTCATAATATCATAATTAAGATTATACCACCGGGGGTAAATTAATAAATTGTCTATTCTAAATATTGCTGTAAGCCAGGTAATAACTGCTTTAATAATTGTGAGATCGTTTTTTGGGAATAATTATCATTGGGTATCAGTAATATAGTGTCATCACCTGCAATTGTCCCTGCAATCTCTATACGTGATGACCTGTCGATATGTGATGCAACTGCAGCAGCATAGCCCGGAAGAGTTTTAATAAGCATCATGTTCTGTGCCCATACCATGTCAATAATTGCATGGATGACATCCGTAATCTCCTGATCAACAGGTTCTGTATCTTCCCTGCTCTGTAATATATATTTCAGTTTGCCACTGCCGTCAGGTATCCTGGATACTCTGAGTTGCCTTAAATTGCGGGATAATGTAGCCTGGGTACATTTTATCCCTTTTCCCTCAAGTTTTTTCAGGAGTTCTTCCTGGGAAGTAATATCATCCTTACTTATTATTTCTTTTATCGCTATAAGACGTTCCGATTTATTCATGTATAACTATGCATTTATAATGCAAAAATATACATAAAATTGTAATTTCAAAAAACACATTAAAATTTTTTAACTCTGAGGATGAGCCCGGACAATCCAGGCACGGATTTTAAGATCCACTCCAGGAGTGATCAAGATCCGCGTATGCAGGGTAAAAGAAAAAAGATGGCGTGGTTCAGGAAAATCCACGCCATCTTTGCATCAGGGTTTAACGTGTCAGGTGTAAACCAGGTGTTTAATTAGTTTGTTCAAGCTGGCCTTCAGTCATCAGCCAGTATTTTCCTCCGGCTTCCCAGGAATAAACTCCGCATCCGAAATAATCATCATGCATAAGGTTTTCAACATCTTCATCAAAGTAGATTACCATGTTATCAGTGATATGCAACCTGATCTTGACAAATGACCCTGACCACCTTTTGCCAGGGGGTAATGTGAAAAACTCATCCAACTCTACAGTATCCTCCTCAATATTTATATCATAAATCAGTTTTTCTGCTTTGCTAATTGCGTCAGAGCGGGAATGACCGCTTGAGTATTTAACTATTTCGATGAAGGCATTATCATCGGTATGGTAAATATTTAATTCAGGGCTTACATAAATGATGTCCTTATCTTCATCGAGGTACATGTTAAGCGGTTCAAAAGGAAGATGGACTTCCCTCTGATATTCAAGTGAAGAGACCCTGTCATCAAGCCTTACAAAAATTGTATCATTAGAGGGCAATGAAACTTCCTGTTTTGTCCTGTATGAGTCTGAAAAACTTATTCCCTGTGTAAAGCATATTATTGAAAGTGCCACACAGCTCAATATCCAGATAATCAGCATCGCCAGGTTTAGTGCAAGATCTCTTACCCTGAACTGAAAAGTCATTCGTATTCCCCAGTAGATCAAAGCCAGAAGGGGTAATACAATAACCAGGCTTGTGAGAATTATTAACCATACAGATAATGATGGATCGGCTATAAAAAGCAAGAAATCAGGGAGATATAACACTGTGTTATCAAAAATATCGGGCATAAGCAGCGTTGAGTGGAATATTGAGACAAAGAAGAAACTGAATAATGCTGTAAAGCCGGATATTATAAAAGCTACTCCAATTATTGCCAGTATCACCCTGAATAAAATTATGAAGAATTTACCAAAAGCCCTGAATATTTCATTAATGGCATTGCCCACGGCTGATGTACTATCAGTTTTTCTTATATCTGACCGACTGGTTTTGACTGGTTTCTCCCTACGCTCCCTTTTTCTATTATATGCGGTGGTACCTGTTTTTGGTAAAGCTATCCACAGAATAATATAAACAAGCGCTCCTATTAAATATACAAGAGTGAATAATACAAATACTATCCTTATCCATACAGAGTCAATCCCGGTATAGTCAGAAAGCCCGCTGCAAACGCCGCCGATTATTGAATTATCATAATTACGATACAGCTTTTTATACTGCCTGTGGTAAGTTCCTCCTTCAGTTTCTGACTCAAGGTCGCCTGCAATGTCTTCCGGGCTTCCCATGGTGGATATCATCTCCTCAACCTCTTCCCTGGAAATCACAGCAGTCTGCCATGATGGCTTTGACTGGAACAGTTCGGCAATCCTGGTTTCTATATCATCGATCATTTCGCTGCCTCCCTGTATATTGCTCAGCTTGGCTGTAATCGATTGCAGGTAATCACGGAGTAATTCATATGCATCTTCATTTATCTGGAATATTACCCCGGCTATATTTATTTTTATTGATTTTTCCATTATTGATCTGATCTTTTACTGTAAGCACTTATTTTTTTCTTATAAGTTTAACTGATTCAACCAGTTCGTCCCATGATTTATCCAATTCGGCAAGATATTCACGACCTTGATCGGTTAATTCATAATATTTTCTTGGAGGTCCCTGGGATGATTCTTCCCAGCGGTAACTCAGCAGACCTGCGTTCTTTTGCCTGGTGAGAAGGGGATATAGAGTCCCTTCCACCACTATGACCCTGGCCTCCTTGAGCTTGTTTATTATATCACTTGCATAACAGGAATTACCTGATATTACCAGCAAAATGCAATATTCAAGTATACCCTTCCGCATCTGTGCTTTATTATTTTCAACATTCATGATATTTAATATTAACTGTTACCCAATTTTGAAATGTCAGGTTCCGGTGTTTTTCATAGATTCATTTTTTCTTTTACATTATCAAATTCCTGCTTTACTGAGTCTTTGATATTGTGTATATTAACAGGCTCACCCTTCATCTCGATCTTCTGTGCCGTTGTCTTTGCTTCGGGAAGAACAATCCATAATATTACATAGATCAGGATACCCAGGCCACCAGGCAAACTGATTATTATGAAGATTACCCTCACTATCCAGGGGTCAATCCTCCAGTATGCAGCCATACCGGAACAAACACCGGCTATTATCCTGTTGTCGGGATCACGGTACATCCTGTGATAGCCTATGCTGCCCAGCCTTTCATGACCTGAGCCACTGTCATCACTAATGTCTTCAGGGGTACCGAGAGTATTTATTACCTCCCTTACATCCTGTATTGTTACCACCTGCTTGTAATCATTTATCCTTGCCTTTAAAAGGTCGGCTATCCGTGCTTCAATATCAGCCATTATCTCTGCTGAACCGGGCTCTTTAGCAAAATACCTGTCAAGGTTCCTGAGGTAGATTTTCAGTTCGGTATAAGCATCCTCATCAATGTGAAATGCCATACCGCCGATATTAATGCTTACTGTAATTTTCATTTTCTTTTCGTATAATACCTTTTTGAACAATGTAGTATCATCTGCAAAGATATATAAAAAATTTAATACCATGCAATACATAGTACTAGAAAATACAAATATTTTTATTGAAATTTTATTATATGCAGTATATCAACACATTAATAGTGAAATTATTTTCATAATATTTGGACTGCAGTGACGGAACATGTTATGTCACTACAAAATTGTTACCTTTAATAAAATTTGAAGGACAATAGCACGACATGAAAAAATACAACTGGGGAATAATAGGGCCGGGTAAAATTGCCAGTAAGTTTTCAGAAGGATTGCAGCAGATGGAAAATGCAAATTTATATTCCATTGTTTCAAGGACTAAGGAAAGAGCCGAGAGTTTTGCCCGTGAATATGGCTACAGGAAAACATATGATGATTATTTTCAGTTTGCCTCTGACCCTGAACTGGATATTGTATATGTGGCCACGCCTCATTCCCATCACCATGAGCACACCATTATATGTTTGAACAATGGCAAGGCGGTTATCTGCGAGAAGGCTTTTGCAATTAACAGTCTCCAGGTGGATGAGATGATCAATGCCGCTATCAGGAACAGGTCTTTTCTTATGGAAGCGCTGTGGCCACCCTTCCAGCCATCATACATAAAAGCCGGTGAATTACTTTCAGAAGGCAGGGCAGGATCTGTAAGATATATAATTTCAAAATTTGCCTTCAAAGCTCCCTATGATCCATTGGCAAGGACGTTTAATCCTGATCTTGCGGGAGGGTCCCTGCTTGATATCGGTATTTATCCAGTAATTGATGCTTTAACATTTCTTGGTAAGCCAGACAGCATAGAAACAGTTGCTGTGTTTGCCGCGACCGGTGTTGACGAATCCATAGGGATACTGTTTGGGTATAAAGATGGCAGGGGAGCATCGCTGTACGGTTCGTTTACGAATGACGGGGGTACCAGTACCGATATCATATGTGAAAATGCAAATATCAGGATCAGCAGAAGCAGGGATCACATACAGTATTTAAGCATTGAATATGTCAATGGGGAGAGGCAGGAATATACTTTCAAACCTGTTGCTATGGGTTTCCATTATGAGGCGGATGAAGTTATGCGTTGTCTTGACAAAGGGTTAAAGGAAAGCCCTGTTGTCCCATTATCTTTCAGCAGGGATTTAATAGGAACGCTTGACAGGATAAGAGAGAGAGCAGGAATAATTTATCCCCCGGAAAAATAAAATATCATGCATATCAGAGGAAACCTGAGAAAAATGGAGGCTGGATATGATCAGGGTAATTCATCCCTGCCAGTCAAATATTCACTTCCCGTGGGGCCTGACCTGATACCCCTGAATGAACTTACAGGGACCTCTGTCAGGTTCGAATACATGGATAAGATAAATTGTATTTACTGTGGCAGGGAGACCAAAAAATCATTTGCCCAGGGTTATTGTTATCCCTGTTTCATAAGTCTGCCCCAGACCGATGCCTGTATACTTCGCCCCGAGAAATGCCAGGCTCATCTCGGCATATCACGAGATATGGAATGGTCTGAGCGTAATTGCCTCCAGGATCATTTTGTTTATCTTGCCCTGAGCCCCGGTTTAAAGGTTGGTGTAACCCGCAAATCGCAGGTCCCGGTAAGATGGATTGACCAGGGAGCATGGGAAGCAATAAAACTTGCTGTTACACCAAACCGTTATACTGCCGGAAACATTGAAGTTGAACTCAAGAAGCACCTCTCGGATAAGACAAACTGGCGTCATATGCTTACAGGTTTAAGGATTTCAGATATCGATCTCCGGCATGAGAAAAAAAGGATACGTTCATTACTCCCGGAAGAAATGCAGCAATATATAATTGAAGATGATGAGGTATATACCTTTGACTACCCGGTAGAAGAGTATCCGGCCAGAATAAAGACTCTGAATTTTGATAATGACAGCACTGTTGAAGGAGTTCTTGCTGGCATAAAAGGGCAATACCTGATTTTCGAAGATGGGTTTGTTCTGAACATCAGGAAATTCGCAGGTTACCTGGTGGACTTCTGTTATCAATGATTTATGAGTGACAATTTAGATGATACCATGCCTGGCAGTTTATTCAGAAAGAAACTTCTGTTAAGCATGCTTATACCACTGGTTTTCATTATCCTGCTGTGGCTGATTATGTTCCTGGAGTCACAGCTCGATGTAAGTTTTTATTACCTTGGTATTTATCCCCTGGAAGCAAGAGGACTGCCTGGTATAATAACATCTCCCTTTATTCATAATGATTATGGACATCTCTTCAACAATACTATTCCTTTATTTGTTTTAGGGACAGCTGTATTTTATTTTTATTCGGATATAGCTTTCAAGATATCAGGCTGGTCATGGTTACTGACGGGTTTGTTAGTATGGATAGCAGGGAGGGAGTCATGGCATATTGGTGCCAGCGGGCTGGTGTATTCTCTTGCTTCTTTCCTTTTCTTCAGTGGGATAATAAGGAGATATTATCGCCTGATGGCTCTTTCTTTACTTATTGTATTTTTGTATGGATCGATGGTATGGGGAATGTTTCCTTTAATAGATATTCATGTCAGCTGGGAATCCCATATGCTTGGTGCCGGGGCGGGTTTAATAATCGCAGTTTTATACAGGAAACAGGGCCCACAGCGCAGGCTGCCCGATTGGTATTACGGGGATGAGCATGAAGATGAAGATGAGGATAATGGTGATTATAATGAAATAATAAATATAAAAAATCAGGAATCATGAAACAGCATTTAGCATACACAACAGTTACGTTACTCATGTTGTCATGGCTTTCATTTTTCCCCATGACAGCCCGGGCCCAGGAAAAGTTATTACCGGATACGCTCACTCTTACTAAGGAAGAAGGATCAGGTTTGTTCGATAGCGATGAGGTGCTGGACATAAGTATTAAGTTCGATATAACGGAATATATGCGTAAAAAATCCGATGAGTATCTGGACGGTGTAATTACATTCTATAATGCTGTTGACGATTCAGTAAGCTATGACATCAGGCTGAAGTCAAGAGGTGAAAGGAGACGCATAATATGTGCTTTCCCACCCATAAGGCTCAATTTTAAGGATACGAAGACAATTTATGGTGACATTGATAGTATAACTAATGTTAAAATGGTGACGCATTGTAATTCTCCTGGAGTGTATGACGAATATCTTCTCAAGGAATACCTGATATATAAAATGTATAATATCGTTACTGATTACAGTTTCAGGGTACGTTTGCTAAGGATAAAATATATTGATACCGGATCAAGAGGAAGGTTCTACAGCAAGTATGGGTTTTTAATAGAACCAATTGATTTGCTCGAACAGCGCTTAAATGTTTTTGAGATCGAAAATATTCATTTAACGTATAACAACCTGGTACCTGATATGCTCGACAGGATGGCAATTTTCCAGTTTATGATTGGTAATACTGACTGGCAGGTTATTAGTTATCACAATATTAAAATAGTCAAAGGGAGAAATCAGGTAAAAGCTGTACCTATACCTTATGATTTTGATTATTCAGGTTTTGTAAACACTTCATATGCAGTACCTGCTGAAATTACGAATATAGAGGATGTAAAGCAGAGATACTACCTGGGAGCCTGCAGGCCTGATACTGCATATATGAGAATACTGGGGGAGTTTATGAATAATAAGGATGACTTTTTTGAGATAATAGACAAATGTGAACAACTGGATCAGAGGTCAAAAAAATTTATTCCCAGATATATTGAAGAGTTCTTCGATTCATATGAACGTGACAGGATAATATACTTACTGAGAATGACATGTGATGAACGCTAATTATGAATAACAATTATATATTAAAATTCAGAGCCACACTGATAATAGTATCGGTTCTTTTTACATTGCCACGGCAAATAATTGCCCAGGACGATAAAGCTATATCGATTGGACTATTTGAAGAGGAAGACATGTTGAATATATCCCTCAGCTTTGATATTGGTACATTTATGAAAGAAAAACCCGAAGACGAATATCTTAATGCTAAGATAACAATATATATTGGTGAAAAAGATTCGATATACGAGGATATCAAAGTTAGTGCCAGGGGTAATTTCCGTCGCCGCACCTGTGAATTCCCTCCAATAATGCTGAACTTTAAAGATATTAAAACAGGCTATTCAGACCTGGATGATCTGGAGAAAGTTAAGCTGGTAAGTCATTGCCAGGATGAGGAGATATATGAAACATACCTTTTAAGGGAATACCTGGTTTACAGTATCTATAATATTATCACTGATTACAGTTTCAGGGTAAGGCTGTTGAATGTCAGTTATTACGATATTAACTATGATACCCTGTATGCAAATAAAAGGGGATTTATTATTGAGCCGGTTAATACACTTGAAGACAGGCTCGGGGAGAACGAGATAGAAGATATTGAAATAACAGCGGATGCTATTGATAATGAACTATTATTAAGATTGTCTGTATTTCAGTATCTTATTGCCAACTCTGACTGGTATATTTCCACTATGCATAATCTGAAGATATTCGGTGATGCAGATTCTCTGAAGGATTTAATAGCTGTACCCTATGATTTTGACTATACTGGTTGGGTAGATACACATTATGCATTTGCCAGGGAAGATTTAGGCCTTGAAGATATCAGGGATAGAGCATTTTACGGACCCTGTCGCAGCGAGGAAGAATACAGGGATGTACTTGATTATTACCTGGAGTTGGAAGATAATATTATTGACACACTTAAAGATTTTAAGTATCTTAAGGGCCAGGAAAGAAATGATCTTGTAAGGTTTGTTAAAAGTTTTTATAAACTTTACAGTAAAGATGAGATTATGAATATTTTAATGGAGCCCTGTAATAAGTAATAAACAACCGGAATGTTAGATTTAATATTATTACCTTTTAGCGGTTCAATTGACCTGGAGGAAACAAAAATATTTCTTATCAGGTTTAGTCTGAACATTGTCACACTCGTTATACTTGTCAGGTTTCTTTACTATGAATACAGGAAAGAGGGTATTCCGGAATACCTTTTTGCATTTTTCCTTATGGGTGTGGCCGTTTTCATGATATGTACGGTTCTGGAGATGGTTGATTTAGGAATTGGTTTATTCCTCGGTTTATTTGCCCTGTTCGGGATTCTGCGTTTCCGGACCCAGGCCATACCGGTCAGGGAAATGACATATCTTTTCCTGGTAATAGCGGTTTCAATGATCAACTCACTCGTACAGTTCGCTGATCCTATCAACGGCATTATCCTTTATAATACATTTATTCTTCTACCTGTCTGGATACTGGAAATATTCCTGAGTACGAACAAGCATATGATAAAGGAGATTACTTATCATAATCTCGAAGATGTATACAAAGGAGAAGAGCATCTTAAAACTGTTCTTAAAGAACTTACCGGCTTAAAGATAATTAAGGTTGATATCGGTAAGATTGACCTGGTCAGGCAGCAGGCTACCCTCACTGTTTATTATAAAAAGTAATCTAATATTTTAATTTGTTCTCGGGCCAGTTTTCAGCCGGTGTATTGTTCCGGGCAGGTCCCGGTGTAGACCTGCCTTCATTGATATACTTAATTAATAATTCTTTCAGCTCATTGACTATATCAGGATGATCTTCGGCTATGTTTTTTTGTTCGCCGGGGTCCTTATCCAGGTCATATAGTTGTAACCATGGGAGTCCCATTTCTGCTGCTTCAATTTCAGTAGGATGGCTCCAGCCTCCTGAACCGGCACAGACATTCAGTTTCCACTTTCCTTTCCTGACAGCAAAATAGCCATTATTAGAGTGGTGAATAACAGATTCTCGCTTATAATCCGATTGTTGCCCCATCAATATCGGCAGCATGCTATAGGAATCTTCGGCTGCATTACCAGGTAATTCATAACCTGTAATATCGGCCATGGTTGCCATAAGGTCATTCAGGGATATTGTTTTTACACTTGTTCTCCCTGGACTTATCATATCAGGCCATTTAAGTATGAATGGTATACGGTGACCACCCTCAAAAATATCAGCCTTATGACCCCTGTATACAAATCCAGGGGAATGACCGAGTGAGGCCAGTTGTTCCAGGTCGGCCTCAGGTGAACAGCCATTGTCTGATGTAAAAATGACAATTGTGTTATCAACAAGATTATTTTTCTCAAGAACGTCCATTAAGAGGCCAACCATATGGTCAGCCATCACTACGAAGTCGCCATATGGATTGGTATTACTTATGCCCTGGAATTCAGCGGTAGGCAGTATTGGAGTATGTGGTGCCGGAAGAGCAAGATACAGAAAAAACGGATTCTGATTTTTTGCCTGCATGTTTATCCATTCAACAGCTTTATCAGTTAAGTGCGGAAGTACCTCTTCATGTTTGAAATCTGCGCCGGTATGTCCTTTTCTCCACCATCCGAATTTGGAAGTGTCAGATGTCATACGGTCGGGCCGGGCTGTTATCTCATGGTTTTCAATGTATACATAGGGAGGAATATCGAGTGAGGCGGGGATGATATAGGAATAATCAAAGCCATGATCGTTAGGACCTGCGGTAAGTGCCTGTTTGAAATCAGCTATTCCTTTTTCCTCATCCATCACCCATCCCAGGCCAAGGTGCCATTTACCTATACATGCAGTTGAATAACCTTTTTGCTTAAGCATTGAGGCCACTGTAAGCCTGCTGCTGTCAATAAGCGGTTTGTCCCAGCTCCATGTTACACCCTGTTTCAGAGCTGTCCTCCATGAGTACCTGCCTGTTAAAATACCATACCTTGTAGGTGTACATACAGCAGATCCGGAATGAGCATCGGAAAAAATCATTCCTACAGAGGCTATCATGTCAATATTTGGGGTTATTATTTTCGAGTCCGGGTTGAAGGAGGAAACATCGCCATAACCCAGGTCATCGGCCAGGATATAAATCAGGTTTGGATCTTTCGTAACCTGTTTTTCAGTACTGCATGACCATGAAAGTAAAGCAACAAAGAGTGGAATAATAAAATTCCGCATTACGGGGATCATTTTATCTTGTTTTTAAACTGTTTGACAGAGCATAGAATGCAATGTAAACAAAACAAGCAAGAGGAACAAAATATGCAAGGTGAATACTGCCGGTAAGATCAGATACCTTTCCTTGCAATGCTGTAATGACAGCACCACCTACTATTGCCATTATATGCCCCGAACCTCCAATTTTTGTGTCTTCCCCCAGTCCCCTGACACCCAGTCCGAAGATAGTGGGAAACATGAGTGACATAAACATTGATATTATGACAAGAGCAATAACCCCCACCATTCCATTTCCGAAAATGACAATAACAGTACTAATTATTGTCATGATTGACGCGAAGATCAGTAATTTGATCGGCTTGATGAATTTCATTAAGAAAGTAAATATGAATCTGGATGAAGCGAAAAGGATTAGTGCGGCTATATAATAACCTGCAGCAACCTGTTCAGGGGTTTTTCCGGCTGCAAGTTGGATATTTTCAAGGTTTAATGCCGACATTGTATACCTGATGGTAAATGACCATACTCCGATTTGTGCACCAACATAGAAGAATTGTGCTATTACTCCCAGAACGTAATTACGGTTGCTCAGGAGTCGTTTGAGTGTTGCTTTAAGGTTGACTTTTGAGCCCTGGTCAGAGGCCTTTGGCATCCTGGTAATAAAAATCAGAAGCCACAATACGAGCAGAAGTAAACCAATTGACACATAGGTGGTAGTAACGGCATTTAGCTCACCAGCCTTTATAAGGTTAAGATCATCGGGGTTCATGGCGAGGCGTTCTGTTTCACCAGCAGTATTTAATTCAGACAATATAAAGACCTGGCTGATAACAACACCTGAGATTGATCCGAGAGGATTAAAGGATTGTGCAAGATTTAGCCTCCTGGTACCGGATTCTTCATTACCCATGGCTATAATATAAGGGTTGGCTGCAGTTTCAAGCACCGACAGGCCTCCGAATAATATCCAGAGTGCGCCCAGGAAATGGAAATAATTACCGGTGAATTTGGCAGGGAAGAAGAGTAAACAACCGATAAGATACAGTCCCAGGCCAAGCAATACACCTGATTTATATGAGAACCTTTTTATATAAATTGCTGCCGGAAGGGCAAAAATAAAATAACCCAGGCCATAACATGATATCTGGATCAGCGATGTTCTCGTATCTGACATACTCATAATCCTTTTAAAGGCTGCCAGTAATGTATCAGTCATATTGTTGGCCAGCCCCCACATAAAGAACAGGGAAGTGATAAGTATAAATGGCAGAAGGTTTTGGTGAGATACAAGTCTGATCCGGATATTCTTATTCATTATTATCTTCTTGAGAAAATTGCAGTAAAGATATTAAACAGAATAACAAATCAGTAATGTTTTTGCTCCGGTTCAATAGTTATGATAGAATATAGTTTTTAATCTTCGGCAAACTGCTTCAGCATTGCTCTTACATCATCTACAGCCTTTACAAAATAATTGGCTTTGGTGGTTTTTGTGCCCACCTTGATTGTATATGCTTCCCGGGGCATAGCATCAAAAGTATATTCATCTGTCCAGTCATCGCCAACAGCAAAGATAAAATCATAATTCTCCTTCCCCATCTTCTGAAGAGCAGCCCTTCCCTTATTTATTCCTGAGTATTTAATTTCAAGTACTTTATCTCCGTCCATTATTTCAAGGTTAAGGTTGGCTGTCAGGTAGCGCAATTCATCTTTTAATTCCCAGGCTCTTTGTACACCCAGGTCGGGATCAGCTTTGCGGTAATGCCAGACGAGGGAGAAGTTTTTATGCTCTATAAATGTCTGTGGGGTCTGGTCTACGAAAAATTCAAGCAGGGGTAAAACAGAATTTTTCCATTCATTATCGATCTGTTCCATCATATGCCACTTACCGCCGGGCTCCCTGAGCCAGACACCATGTTCAGCAATAAAATGCAGCCTCCATTTCTCAGGGAACCACCTTCCGAGGGTTTCCTTATCGCGGCCACTGACTATTGTGACAGTGTTGTTTTTGTCACCTGTAAGATCTTCCAGGAGACTGTATAATTCTTCATCAGGGCTGGCATCTTCGGGATTTTTCTTAAACCAGGACAGTGTACCATCGTAGTCAAGGAAAAGAATTCTCTTTTTTGCCTTTTTGTAAGCTGAAATGATTTCATTTCTTTTGTTATCACTTACCTTCCTGGTAAGGGTTGATTCCTGTAGTTTTTTAACTCCCTCCAGTTTTGAGAAGAAATCATTAGCCCACCTGTCAAGGGTATAGCGCTTCAGCCTGTCATTCATCACTTTATTCCGCCTGATCTGTTCTTCCTCAGGCATCTCAAGAGCCTGTTTGATGGCTTTTACAACATCACCAAGGTTATTGGGGTTCACAACTAAACTTTCGTGCAGTTCTTTCGCTGCGCCGGCAAGTTCACTGAGTATGAGGACACCTGTACCATCAATCCGTGAAGCTACATATTCTTTGGCCGCCATATTCATACCATCGCGCAAAGGAAGAATAAGGGCTATGTTGGAGAAAGCATACAGTCCTATTAATTCTTCAATGGAGAAATACTGGTTGAGATATATTATTGGAGTCCAGGTTATAGTGCTGTAACTACCGTTTATTCTTCCTACCATCTCATCAACATTTCTTTTGAGGGTATCATAGGCTGAGCCGGGTTCACCTGTAGGCAATGCAATAAGCAGCAGACTTACTTTTTCAATGTATTCAGGATGTTCCTCGAGAAAAAGCTCAAAGGCCATTATCCTTTGAGGTATCCCTTTGGTGTAATCAAGCGGATCAATGGAAAGAATGATTTTTTTATCATTGGATTTTTCGAGGTGGTATTCAATCTGCTTTCGTATATCATTATCGGATATGTATCCATTCTCCTTCAGTAGTTTTATCTCATTTGCGAACTTCTCATAGTGGATTCCCCTGGGAAAGGCATCAACCATCAAGGTTCTTTCTTCAATTGATATCCTGTTAAAAACCGTATCATAACCCAGTAACCTTCTTACACTGCTGAGGAAGTGTCTCACATAACCAAAAGTATGAAAACCAATGAGATCAGCACCGAGCATGCCTTCCAGGATCTCTGTCCGCCATGGTAATAATCTGAACACTTCATAAGAAGGGAAAGGGATATGAATGAAAAGACCAATTGAAATACCAGGTTTGAACTCTCTTACCATGTTAGGCAGAAGCAGGAGGTGGAAATCATGTATCCACAGTATATCACCATCATTCATAATCGATGATAATTTTTCTGCATAGAGCTGATTAACCTTTTTATATGCTTCCCATGCTTTATCATTATATGATGTATCCTGTAGAAAATAATGAAACAGGGGCCACAGGGTGTTTCTTGAAAATTCGTGCAGGAATAATTTGTAATCTTCGCTGTCTGAATGCACAGGCATACAATGACATTTCTTTAATTCCTTATCAAGCTGTTTCTTTTCACTATCGGTACATTCATGGTCTTCGATGCCGGTATGCCCGACCCATGTGGTTTCGAACTTCCTGTAAAAATCCTGCAGCCCCGGTAAAGAGATTCCCTCGTTATGAACTACTTTGATACCATCATCACTAAATACTACATCAACTGGTATTTGAAGGGTTGCTATAAATAATTTATTCATTATTTTGGGTATTTAAATACAGAATATCATTTTTGTACTATAGAAGAAGAAATAAGCAAGCTCCTATTTGAAATTTTTAATAAAATACGATACCTGCCCATTATTACCAAATTTTGTAACAAATAGTTTGATTATATGATGAAATTTGATACTGTAGTATTTGACCTGGACGGAGTAATTACCAAAACAGCTCTTGTCCATGGAACTGCGTGGAAACGAATGTTTGATGAATTCCTGCATAAATGGTCTGATGAAAATAATGTAGATTTCAGGGAGTTCACTCATAGTGGCGATTACCTTCCTTACGTTGATGGCAAGCCCAGATACAAGGGGGTGGCCTCTTTCCTTGAATCCAGGGGAATAGAACTGGAATACGGGGATCCCGGTGATGACCCCTCCAGGGAAACTGTCTGTGGCCTTGGGAATCGCAAAAACGAGATGTTCAATAAAATACTTGATGAAGAAGGAGTGCAGGTATATGATTCATCAGTAAAGATGATACATCAACTTAAGAAACTGGGAGTGAGAATTGGTGTGGCTTCATCAAGCAAGAATTGTAAGCCTGTGCTTGAAGCAGCAGGACTGCTCGATCTTTTTGAAACACGCATCGACGGTGTTGTCTCAGCAGAACTGGGATTGCACGGTAAACCTGAACCGGATATTTTCACTACAGCCTGTGACAGGCTTGGTACTGAATATAACAGGTCAGTGGTGGTGGAAGATGCAGTATCCGGTGTACAGGCAGGACGGAACGGTAATTTTGGACTTGTATTGGGTATTGCACGCGAAGATAATATCAATGAACTGAAGATCAATGGTGGTGATATAGTGGTGGAAGACCTTTCTGAAATAAGTATTGAAGATATTAATGAATGGTTCGAAAAGGGAATTGATGCAGATTCATGGTGTCTGCAGTATTATGATTATGATCTTGAAAAAGAAAGGTCGAGGGAAGCTTTGCTGACAGTGGGTAATGGTTATTTCGGAACAAGGGGTGCACTGGAGGAAAGCATGGCCAATAAGGTAAATTACCCGGGAACCTATATCTCGGGTTTATATAACAGGCTTGTTTCAACGATTGCCGGCAGGGATATAGATAATGAGGATTTTGTTAATATCCCGAACTGGCTTCCGGTAAAGTTTAAGATAGGACAGGGTGAATGGTTCAGCTTTGCTCCGGAACCAAATATGAAAATACGGAGCGTGAGGCGCAAGCTTAATTTCAGGAACGGCGAGATGTTCCGTGAGATTGAACTTGAAGATAAAGACGGGAAAATAACCATTGTACGTTCTGCAAGGTTTGCAGGTATGCATTATAAGCATATAGCAGCTATGAAATATACTGTAATTCCCGTAAACTATAAAGATGAAATTACTATCAGATCAGAACTGGACGGTAATCATATAAATGCAGGAGTAGAAAGATACAGTGAGCTGAACCAGGAACACCTGACTCACATATCAGAAAGGATTGAAGGGAACAGGTTGTATATAAAAGTCAAGACCACTGAATCAAATGTGATTATTAAACTTGCTGCCAGGCATATACTGGATGGTAGTGAAGAGCTTGATGAGATAATGAATTGTGAGTGCTCAAAAGGGAAAGCCTGCCAGGACTTAACTGTTAAGGCTGATCAGGGTAAAGAAATAGTCTTCGAAAAACTTGTCTCAATCTATACTTCGCAGGATAAGAAAGTAACAATACCTGAGATGCATTCCCGAAAGGCTATAGATAAAATGACTGATTATGATGGTGAGCTGGAACTATCAGCGAGGGCATGGGAGGATATATGGAATGAACTGGATATAAGTGTTGAGGGTGACAGGGCTGCACAGAAGCTTATTAGACTGCACCTGTATCATATGATGGTAAGCTCATCACCACATCACAAAGACCTTGATGCGGGTATCCCACCTCGCGGATTGCATGGAGAAGCCTACAGAGGTCACATATTCTGGGATGAACTGTATATCCTTCCATTATATCATATACATTTCTTCGAGGTAGTCAAATCAGTGCTTATGTACCGGTTCAGGAGGCTGGATAAAGCTAAGGATTCGGCCCGCGAAAACGGTTATAAAGGAGCAATGTACCCCTGGCAGAGCGGAAGCGATGGCAGGGAAGAAACCCAGATAGTACATCTTAACCCTGTCTCAGGTGAATGGGGTGACGATTACAGCCGGTTACAAAGGCATGTGAGCCTTGCAATAGCATATAACCTTTGTAATTATTATAAGGTAAGCGGGGATAAAATATTTATGATGAAATATGGGGCGGAGATGCTGTTTGAAATTTGCAGGTTCTGGGAAAGTAAATGTGAATATGATCAGAAAGAGGGAGGATACCATATTCATGAAGTAATGGGACCGGATGAGTTTCATGAAAAACTGCCCGGGTCTGAGAAAGGTGGACTGACAGATAATGCTTATACCAATATAATGGTAAGCTGGATGATGTGCAGGGCTATTGAATTCATTGAAAGACTCGATAGTAAAGAGGAAGATAGAATATTTAGAAAATATGACATCGAACAGGAGGAAATTAACAGATGGGAAGATATCAGTTCACGATTGCTGCTGAATATAAATGAGAATGGTATAATAGAACAATTCAGGGGTTATTTTGAACTGGAAGAGCTTGACTGGGATGCATATAGTAAGAAATACGAAGATATACACAGGCTGGACAGGATTCTAAAAGCTGAAGGTAAATCACCCGATGCCTATAAATTATCCAAACAGGCAGACCTGCTTATGGTTTTCTTTAACCTGGGATTTGAAAAGGCAGATACAATAATAAAGAAGCTTGGGTATAAACTACCGGAGGATTATATAAGGAAGAATTTCGACTATTATATTGCCAGGACATCCCATGGTTCAACACTGTCAAGACTGGTGCACGCTGATCTGGCATACAGGCTGGGTAATCATGATTTTGCCTGGGACATGTATATGGAGGCATTAAGCAGTGATCTTGTGGATATCCAGGGAGGTACAACAGGTGAAGGAATACATTGTGGTGTAATGGCGGGTACAGTATATATGGTATTGTCTGTTTTCTGTGGTCTGGATGTGTCAGGCGAAGAACCTTCGCTGTGCCCTGATTTACCCTTGCACTGGAAAGGTGTGAAATTTAATTTCGCATTCAGGGGAACGCATTTCAAGGTGGCTGTTTTTCAGAATACCCTTGAAATAATAGTTGATGACAGTCAGAAAGACAAAATAAAATTCCATATTTGCGGGGAAAAATTTGATCTGGAGAGAGGCAGGATCTTTAAAATGAATCTTAAAAAGTGAAAGAGGATGCTAGGTGATATTTTATTAATCAATGATATGCATAAGCAAGCAGCTGAAGCTATTTACCAGGTAGTGATGAAGGATCTGGAAAAGAAGAACGGGAGGTACAGGTATATAGTAGGTATATCAGGAGAGTCAGGATCAGGTAAATCCGAACTTGCCCATTCACTTGGCAAGAGACTGAAACAGGAAAATATCAGGGTAAAGGTGATCCATACGGATAACTATTATAAAATACAGCCTTTACTGCGTGAGGAATGGAGAAGGAATAAAGGATTTGACAAGATCGGTATTGATGAATACGACTGGGTTAAGATAAGAAAGACAATAAGGGATTTCAAGGAAGAACAGGAGTGCGTAATACCATGCATTGACCTTATCCCGGAACAGGTAGATAAGCTTATTACTGATTTCAGTAAAGTAGACCTATTGGTGCTTGATGGCCTGTATGCCATTGATGCTCCCGATATCGATCTCAGGATTTTTATTGATCTTACCTACCAGGAGACAAAGATCAACCAGATCATCAGGATGAAGGAGGAGATGAACACTTTCAGGCTTAAAATACTTGATCGCGAACACCAGGCTGTTACCTCGCTCAAGCCCAAGGCCGACCTTATTGTGAATAAGTCCTACCAGGTAATTACCGCCGCAGACCATAACAAGATCAAAGTATAACCTGATCCCCATTTTAAGGGGAAGTTCCCGACCAAAATGTCGGGACAGGGGGATGTTTTTAACTTTAAGTTATGAGTTATGAATTATGAACTATGAGAGATGAAAATGCAGAGGCTATTCGATTTAAGAACTTCTTAAATCTGCATTCATCATTCGATATTCGTTATTCCCACCGGAGCAACACACTGATATGAGATAGTCCCGTTATTCCAATATTCAAGTATTCCAATAATCCAAGCGGTTTAAATCTCCCTTGTCAGCTTTGCAGAACCTCTTCTCTGTCTGGCTCCTCGCTAAGTTAGCCCACCGGCCTAATTATTCGCTATGCTCATGAGCTCACTGCGTTCGGTTCTTAACGCTCGGCCCCTCTTCAAAAGGGGATACCACCATGACAAAAATAATAAAAAAAGTCTTGTTTTTATTTGGATAATGAACATATGTGCATTATATTTGTAAAAAATTGATATAATGCCAAGGCCGAAAAGCAACAGAATAGTGTATGAACCACCGATTTACACTGAGTTTAAACCGGTGGGTTCCAGGGGTCAGGCTCTTGACGTGATAGATCTTACGATTGATGAATTTGAGGCCTTGCGGCTGGCTGATCAAAAAGCTATGTCGCACGCAGAAGCGGCAGATGAAATGGAAATATCACGTTCAACTTTTACCCGGCTTATTGAAGGGGCAAGAAAAAAACTGGCCGATTTCATTATCCAGGGTAAACTTTTAAGTATTAACGGTGGTAATATTCATTTCAGGAATAATATAATAAAATGCCAGAACTGTGGGCATATGTTCAAAACAAGTTTTAATGATACAATTACGGAATGCCCGGTGTGTAATTCAGAAAATTTACTGAACCTCGCAGGAGGATTCGGACATGGTAATTGTTGCAGACACAGAAACAGAAACACTTAAAAAAGGAGGTAATTATGCCAGGAGGAGACAGAACAGGACCCGTTGGAGCAGGTCCGATGACAGGCCGACGCTTAGGATTTTGCGTAGGCAATGATGAACCCGGTGCTTTTTATAACCGGGGATATGGTTTTGGGCGTGGCGCAGGTATGGGCTATCGCCATGGTCTTGGGAGCAGGTTTGGTCGCAGGTTTATGTGGCGCAGTGCACCTGTACCCGAATATGAAACAGGTACGGGAAATGAGAAGAAGTATATTGAAAGGGAAATAGAAGACCTGAAAGAGCATCTTTCATTTCTTGAGGATAAATTATCAAAACTTAAAAAATGATGCTAAAAGAAAGAAACTTCGGACAGGGTGGCGGGAAAGGCAGGAATAAGGGAGGCAGTTTTGGTCCGGGCGGATTTTGCGTCTGCGCAAAATGTGGAAAAAAACTACCTCATCAACAAGGGATTAAATGCACAACCGTTAAATGTCCTGATTGCGGACACCCGATGATCAGGGAAGAATTGTTAAATAAATAATAAGTCTGAATATGAAATTTGCTGTTCCAACCCTCAATGATGAGCTGACAGCTCATTTTGGACATTGCGAGAAGTTCGCAGTAATAGAAACGGAGAATAATACTGTAATAAAAGAAGAATTTGTCAATCCACCGGTGCATCAGCCAGGTGTTTACCCGAGCTTCCTGGCGGATCTGGGCGTTGATATAATAATTGCCGGCGGAATGGGGCAGAAAGCCCGGAATATATTTGCTGCTCATAATATACAGGTATGTATAGGAGTAGCACAGGATAGTCCGAGAGAACTGGTGGAACAATATCTGGCAGATAGGCTGGAAACCGGGCAGAACCTGTGTGACCATTAAACTGCAGTTTGGCATAGTGAAGATAGCAATAGCAAGCGGTAAGGGAGGAACAGGTAAAACAACACTGGCCACAAACCTTGCTGTTTACCTCTCAGGTGACAGGAATATTATACTTGCTGACCTTGATGTTGAAGAACCAAATTCAGGTTTGTTTATCAGGGCTGAAAAAATATATCAGGAAACCAGGTATAAAATGATACCTGGCTGGGTGGAAAATGCTTGTACATTCTGCGGGATATGCCAGGATGTCTGTAATTTCAATGCTATATTAAACCTGGGAACACAGATACTTATCTATCCTGAATTATGTCATAGCTGCTATGCCTGTTCAGAGTTATGCCCGACTGAAGCGCTCCCCATGCAAAAACAAAGAATGGGTGTCTTAACTCATTATAAGAATGGAAAGATTGATTTTGTGGAGAGTCGTCTTGATATAGGACAGGAACAGGCTGTTCCTTTGATAGACCAGACACTGAAATATATTGATACGTTGCCTGATAATGACAGTATTGTAATACTCGACTCTCCACCAGGCACATCATGCCCCGTAATAGAAGCAACAAAGGATGCTGATAAGGTAATACTCGTTACTGAACCTACTCCTTTCGGTCTTCATGACCTTAGGCTGGCTGTGGAAACAATGAAGATACTAAATAAAGACTTTGTTGTAGTGCTTAACAGATACGGCATAGGCAATAAAGGAGTGGAAGAATATTGCGAAGAGAATGATATCAGGATAATAGCCACCATATCCGATAGCAGACAAGTCGCTGAGCTTTATTCAAGTGGTGAGCTTGTATATGATAAAGTGACCGCTTTCAGGGATTCGCTTGACAGGATAAAAAATTATATACTGGAAAATTAATAGAAGTGCGATGAAAGAAATTGTAGTAATATCAGGTAAGGGAGGAACGGGAAAGACTTCTTTAGCTGCATCTCTGGCATTTCTTTCTGGTGAAGAGGCAATCATAGCCGATTGTGATGTTGATGCCGCTGACATGCATTTATTATTATCACCGGATTTTGGACATAGAGAGGACTTCTGTAGCGGGCAGCTGGCGGTAATAGATAGCGAGATTTGTACTTTATGCGGATTATGCATGGAAAAATGCCGCTTCGATGCCATTGAAACAAATGGTTCGGGCTACTTTGTCAAAACCATTGATTGCGAGGGATGCGGTTACTGTGCGAGAATATGCCCGGTTGAAGCTATAAGCATGAAAGATCAGCTTGCAGGGGAATTCTATATTTCAACAACAAGGATTAACAATACACTTGTTCACGCAAAACTGGCTCCCGGGGCTGAGAACTCGGGTAAGCTGGTGGCCAAAGTGAAAAAGGAAGCCAGGAGGATGGCTGAAAAGGAGAATAAAAAATATGTAATAGCTGACGGTTCTCCGGGGATTGGATGCCCGGTAATATCATCACTATCCGGGGCTGATTTTGTGGTTATAGTCACTGAACCCTCGGTATCTGGTATACACGATATGAAAAGAGTGTACGAGCTGGTCAGGAAGTTTGATATAAAAACTTCATGCATTATTAATAAACATGATCTGAACCCGGAGATCACCGGCCAGATAATGGATTACATTGAGTCAGAGTCAATCGTGTACTTATGCAATATACCTTATAGCAGTGCATTTACTGATGCAATAACCAGAGGACTGACGGTACTTGAAAATGGACACCCAGACATGGCAAAACTTGTAAAAAAAGCCTGGGAGAAAATAAAGCAGAATATTAATGATTAATACAGGTAAACATGAAAATTGCATTTACAGCAAAAGGATCGGACTGGAATTCAAAAATTGACCCAAGGTTTGGCAGGACGGAATACCTGCTTATTTATGATACAGAGAGTGGGGCACTGACATCATATGACAACCGGGATATTGAAAATGAAACTCATGGTGCCGGACCCAAAACTGCAAAACTGATATATGACACCGGTGCTGATATCATTATAACCGGCAATGGACCGGGAGAAAATGCGGCACTGGCACTTGAAAGGGCAGGGGTTAAAATATATACCGGTGCAGGGAAGATGAAAGTAAAAGAGGCCCTGGAAGCCTTCAATAATAAACAGTTAAAAGAATTTAATAAATGAGATCATTATAAACCAACCTCTAAGCGTTCATTTATGAAGAAATCAAGCCTGTTTCTCCTGATTGATGTACTGATGTTCCTGTTCCTGGCCCTGATGGCCGGACTGGGACTGATGATAAAATATGTTCTGGTCCCGGGTTCCAAACGATGGGATATATATGGTCGTAATGTAGACCTGACTTTTCTTGGCATGGATCGTCATGGATGGGGTACAGTGCACCTTATATGTGCGATATTCTTTGTTGCATTGCTGGTATTACATATAATACTGCACTGGAAAACACTTGTGGCTTATGTATGTAAGATCGTGAAAACAAAAACCGAGGCAAATATTTTGATTATCACTTTTGGTTTCTTATTATTCTTCCTTATAATATTCCCTTTTATGATTGATTTAAAGGTTACTGAACTTGGAGATGGCAGGGACAGGTTTTTACATGGGACGGAGCAACAACACATACCGGCTGCTGCAAGGAGGGGACAAAATATTTCTTCAGGCACAGCAATAGAGCCGTCGGAAGCCGTAATTGAAAAACCGGAGAAGGGTAGCCAGGATTTGGAGCATCATGATATCGATCCGGATATTGAAGTATTCGGATCTATGAGTCTTATTAATGTGTCAATAAAATATAATGTGCCGGTAAGCCATATATTGAGGGAATTGGATCTGCCTTCCACAATAAGCGGCAATGAGCAACTGGGTAAGTTGCGACGGACTTATGGCTTTAAGATGAGTGATATAGAATTGATAATACATGATTACAGACGCAAATAATTATAGGTTTGAAAGTTTGATTGTTTGAGAGTTTGACCTATCATTAACACTCAAACGATCAAACGCTCAAACGATCAAACAGGAATAACGATGAGAAAAACAACAAAAATCGGAATCATTATCTGTGACCGCTACAGGCTATGCGGCGGAGGTAAGTGCCTGCGGTCATTAAAGAACCGCGAAGGAGCATTCAGTATTTATGGCAAGGATGAAAATGTTGAGCTGGTAGGTTATACTACATGCGGTGGTTGCCCGGGCGAAAATATTGAATATGTGCCAGAGGAAATGATCAAGAACGGGGCCGAGGTAATACATTTTGCCACAGGTTTTCTGGTAGGCTATCCACCCTGCCCGTACATTGATCATTTCAAGAAATTTATGGAAGAAAAATACAAGGTAAAAGTGGTTCTGGGCACCCATCCCATACCCGAGAAATACCTTATTACACATACCGCACTTGGAACCTGGGATTCACCTGAATGGCAGGAAAAGATCAAGGACGCATTGCCGGATAAAGATATAAGGATAGCTTATAATTAGTCAAGGGCGGGGTGGTTTTGAGAACAGGGTTCCGTGTTCAGGGTTCTTGTATATAAAAGATGTTAGTTTTTGTAGTTAATATTCGCTTTTCTGGTTGGCGAGGGCCTGTTCAATTTCCCTGGATAAATCTTCGAACTCTTGATCATAATACGGAAATTTCTCTATGGCCTCTTTTATTAGTTTATATGCTTTTTCATAGTTGCCCTGTTTAAATAGGCCAAATGCAATAATCCTCCTGATATTTCCTGAATTTGGATACAACTCAAGAAATCTTTCAGCTATTTCTATTCCTTCCTCAACATCAATTTCCGAATCAATAAGAAAGTAGGCTAAACCAATCCAATAATCATTGTTCGGCGGACCCAACTCACATCCTTTCCTAATATGAACTTCTGCTTCTTTCATCATACCTGCCAAGTCATACACTCTTCCTAAATAATATTCAATATGATCCTGGGTATGACCTAAGCGTTTCTTTGCATTTAAATACTCTTCCAGGTATTTATTACCCGCTAAAGTATCATTCTGAGAAAGTGCACATATTGCCCAATTATAATATATTTCTCTTTTGCTTCTATCATCATTGAAAATATTCAATGCCAGTTCATATATTTCTTTTTCTCTTTCATGCATGCCTATATTATGCAATGAAGATCCAAATTGGGTATAAAAATAAAGATCTTTTAAAGGTTCACCCATTTTCTTACTTTTTTCAAGAACCTTTTCAAATGCATTAATGGCCTTTTCATGTTGAAACAGGATATTTGAATAGGTAATAGCAATGTCCATCCACCAAAACCTTGATTCTACTCCTGAAACCTCCATCATTTCAAGATTTTTCTGCATATCCTCCCCATTTTTACTAAATAGCCATGCATACCACACCCCTACCCAATACTGGTATTTAAGTGGTAGTTTTTCTTTGTTGTTGTAAGTTTTTAAGATCCAGAATTTTACTTCTTGATCAACATCGTGGATTCTTAAATTATAGCTGTAAGAAATAAAAAATGATGCCAGGGTAAATGTAGTATCAATTTCAAATGCCCTTTTAAATTCCATAATGGCAGGATCATATTCACCGGCCGCGAACATGTTAAGGCCTTCAATATAATGCCTGTATGCTTCTGCTGACCTGGTATATGCTTTTAAGACATCAGTATCGGCATTTTCTTCAATAGCCCTGATCTCGAGGTGGTTTTTTATTTCTTCGCATAAGGAACCGGCCATTTCAAGGTAGCCTGATGACTGCAGGTTGCCTTCAACCCTGTGAGTTGATATGACATTCCCTGTTTCTGTGTCAACGAGATTGGCAAGTATCCAGTAGGTGTCTTCTCTTCCCTGGTAACTGCCTGTGATGTATGTTCTTGCCTCTGCCAGTTTTGCAATTCCTTGTGCTTTAGCCGGAGATATTCCGGCGGTATAGACCTGGTTGGCACTTTGAGTTACCTCATACATGGTATGATCATCACAAACAGCCAGTTCTGGAGAGTTTCCAAGCACATTTATTATCAGGGATGAAATTCCGTTGCTGAACCAGTTCAGTGTTGTATCACCCGTGTGGTTTTCAAAGGGCATCACTGCAACAGATATCCTTCCATCTTCATCACGGATATCCTTAAAATTATCTTTCTTGAATATTTTTGGATATACCAATATCATAACAGCAACAAGCAGGACAGCAATAATAATATCACTTACCTTCAGTTTCCTTTGAGCTGGTTTTGAAACTGCTTCTTTCTCCCTGTTAACCTTCGCCGGCTTTGTTTTCTGGATACCCTTTGGTGTGACATCAAATATCCAGCTGAAGATTACTGCAAACGGAAATCCAATTATCAGTAACACAATAATCATAGTTGGAGTCCAGTCGGGCAGATTCAACGGTCCAACAATGTTATTACTGAGCTCAATGATCACATAGGCTGCTGCAGCGTACATTGCTATGACGCGGAAGACCTTGCGCCTTTTCAGTTCCTGCCAGAAGTTATGAGGTTTTTCAGACATTTTATGTTGGTTTGGATATATAAATATAAATCAACTTGTTATCAAAATCAAATAAATAGCCACCCATCAATATGACGGGTGGCATTAAGCACCCTTTTTCAGTGGTTTTTGTTTATTTAAAGTCGAGGTAAACCATCTCAAAAGGGCTTGGAAAATGCAGCACCCTTCGACTGCTCATGCCCTCGCAAGCTCGGTTATTCGCGCTCAGGGACCTTGGGTTATTCTCCTAATTAGTGTTTAATGCTTGTAATAAGTTGTAAAAGCTACTGCAAGATTCAGCGTGCTTATCAAGTACAACAATTTGTCCTTGTTCGATAAACGTTGACAAGTGATATTCTTGCACTAAAACAGATTACTTCCACCGGCTAAAGGTCCCTGAGTAAGCCCGAAGGGCGTATCGAAGGGTGATGCTGTTGGCAGATGGGTTACAATATTTAAAATTATTCTACCCCTAATTCTCGGGGTCGTGTGGGGTGGGGATGAAGAAATCAACAAAAAAGGCACGGATCTGGAGATCCGCGCCAGCGAGGTGCTCCCCAGGAAGGACTTCCTTCGACTCCTTTTCGCTTCGCTCAAAGTCGCTCAGGATAAACTTCTCATCCTTTTTTTCATATATGAAAAACCCCTGGCAATTCTGCCAGGGGCCTGGGTCGCTTCGCTCCCCAGGAAGGACTCGAACCTTCGACCTACGGATTAACAGTCCGCCGCTCTAACCAACTGAGCTACTGAGGAATTTTTTGATGCAGAAATCTATGCCGAAATTTGCGTGGCAAAAATAAAGGCTTTTAGTGAATTAAGCAATATATTTGTTAATTATTTTATTGTATCAGAAAACGCTTAAACGCTATCATGAAGAAAGTTCTCGGAATAGGTAATGCGCTTGTTGATATGATGACTCCCCTGAAGGACGACAGCATAATTGAACAGCTTGGATTTGAAAAAGGAAGCATGACCCTGGTTGACGAGGAGAAATCGAGGGAAATAAAGCATATAACCGCACAATATGTTTCGAACATGGCATCGGGTGGTTCAGCAGCCAATACAATTCATGGGCTTTCAAAATTGCATGTTGAATCCGGTTTTATCGGGGCTATCGGGGATGATACACTGGGGAAAATATTTGAAAAGAATATGAATTCTGCAAGCGTCAAAACATACCTTAGCCTCAAGGATGATGATACAGGTACAGCCGTGGCAATGATAAGCAAAGATTCGGAGCGTACCTTTGCCACCCACCTGGGAGCCGCTGAGAAACTAATGGCAGATGACCTGTATAGATCCGTATTCAGCGGGTATGATTATTTATACCTTGAAGGCTACCTTATAACTAACATGGATCTTATTGAAAAGGCATGTATATATGCCAGGGAAGAAGGCCTGAAGATTGCCATCGATCTGGCCAGCTTTAACGTGGTGGAGGACTTCAGGGATAATTTCTCCTACATTATTGATAATTATGTTGATATAATATTTGCCAATGAATATGAGGCAAAGGCATTTACGGGGATGGATGCAGAAGAGGCCCTTCATCTGTTAGCCGGTAAGTGCGAGATAGCAGTTGTTAAAATGGGCGCTGAAGGTTCTCTTGTTCATGATGGCAAAGAAATGATAAAAGTCGATGCCATGGATGTTGATTGTATAGATACAACAGGGGCCGGCGACCTTTATGCTTCAGGCTTCCTTTATGGCCTGGCAAATAATGCTCCGCTTGATAAGTGCGGATTTTTTGGCACCTTGCTGGCTTCATATGTAATACAGGTTATAGGGCCGAAAATAGATATTGAACAATGGCCGAAAATACGGGAGGAAATAAATGAAAGACTGGGGGGAAATTAAATTTTTTCTTGTTGCACTGATACTAATAATACCCGCTGCATCGTGCAACAGGGACAATAGTAATACAAGGCTTGAAGTAAGGGGGAATAAATTCTATATCAATGGTGTTCCCACTTACAGGGGTAAAGAATGGAATGGCAACAGTATTGAAGGGTTGCTGTTTAATTCACGCATGGTACAGGGTATCTTTGATGATAGTAATGAACAGACAATCCAGTTGTGGAAATATCCTGACACCGGTAGATGGGATGCTGACAGGAATACAAATGAATTTGTCCAGGCTATGGACGAATGGCACAGTTATGGTCTGCTGGCCTTTACCCTTAACCTGCAGGGTGGCAGCCCTATTGGATATGGCAATGATGGCTGGGTGAACACTGCATTTAATGCTGATGGCTCAGTTAAAAGGGAATATTTTACCCGCCTGCACAGAGTACTCAAGAAATCGGATGATCTTGGCATGGCGGTGATTCTTGGATTGTTTTATTTCGGCCAGGACGAGGAGCTGGCCAATGAGCAGGCGGTGTTAAACGCAGTTGATAATACACTAAACTGGCTAAATGAGTCAGGTTTCAGGAACGTGATTATAGAGATATGCAATGAATGTGATATTGATTATGATCACGATATTTTGCAGCCTGAACGGGTACATGAACTGATATTAAGGGTAAAGCAACGAACATACAATGGATATAACTTCCCGGCTGGAGTAAGTTACAGTGGAGGCACATTACCGGATGTGAATGTTATGAAAGCATCCGATGTAATTTTCCTTCATGGGAATGGTGTCGATGATCACGGGGAAATCAGGGAAATGATCAGACGTGTAAAGGTATTGCCTGATTACAATGCACAGCCTGTTGTTTTAAATGAGGATGATCATTATGGTTTTAATGAAGAAGACTATAACCTGAAGGCGGCCGTGGAATCATTTGCGTCATGGGGCTTTTTTGATTACCGTCGCGAGGACGAAGCCTTTGAAGAGGGATTCCAGAGTGTCCCGGTTGACTGGGGCATTGACTCGGAAAGGAAAAAAGCTTTCTTTGAGAAGCTAAAGGAAATAACCGGAGGGTTTGCTGAATAAGACAACAGTGGGGGGTGTCTAATAAGTCACTAAACCACCCCGTCCTCGACCTGATGGTCGGGACACCCCTCCTTTAAAAAGGAGGGGAAATAGTTGATTTACAATACTATAACTTTCTCCTCCTCTTTAGAGGAGGAGTACCCTGACCGACTGACTTGTGCTGAGCTTGTCGAAGCAAAGGAGCGTCAGGGGGAGGTGGTGGACTTATGAGACAGCCCCTACCATTCTATTCCTTTGGAGTGAAGGTAATATCAACAATATCTGCGTCTTTGAAGAAGGCAACGGCCGCATTCCTGATATCCTCAGTAGTAAATCCATTAAGTATATCCTCGTAATTTGCAGGGTCATGATAGTTTATTCCACTGAGGTAGTAGGTGTAAAGAGCTGACATCCAGTATGAATTGTGTTGTTTTGATTCCTCCCTGTTTTTAAGGATATTATTAACTGCCTTATCAAGATTTTCTTTTTCTGGTCCTTTTTCCATTAATTGTTCTATTTCCCGGTAGACTATTGACTTCAGCTCAGCAGACCTTTCAGGGTCACAGTCGAATGAAATAATAGTGTTAGCTTTCTGAACTGGGAATTGCTGCAGAGATATGGCTGCAGACACACCGTAGGTACCCCCTTCCTCTTCTCGTATCTTTTCAGTAAATATAATATCGAGGATACCATTGATAGCTCTTGCTGCCTGCCTGTTATAGGGATTGAATTCCATATCTTCTGAGTAACTGATAACAATTGTTGCTTTTGGAACGGCCAGGGGCATCTCTATTATTTTTTCTATCTTTCCTTCAGGTTGTCTTATCCCCCTGTCAATCCATTCGTCTGAACCCGGTTGGCTTGTTAACGACCCGATATATTTTTCTGCCATCATTTTTGCTGTCTCTTCCTCAACGTTACCCACAATAAAGAAGGTATAATCATCGGCATCCCTGAACCTTTCAAGGTACAGCTCCCTGATCTTTTCGAATTCAATATCATCAATATAATCTTCATCAAGTATCCTTGCGCGCGGGTGGTGACCTGACATGATAAGGGTAAGAGAATCCTGCATTATTTTTTGTGGATTGTTATTCATTGTTTCAAGCAAAGCTTTAAACCTTGCCGTAAGAGCATCATGTGCTTCGCGGTCGAACCTTGGCTTTTCGAAGCGAAGGTACAGTAGCTGCATAAGTGTTTCAAAATCTTTAGGGGTTGCCGTACCGCTGATGTTTTCAGTTATTTCACTCAGGCTGACGGAGAGCGAGGCTTTTTTACCTGACAGCATTTTCTGCAGGGTTATATTATCGAATTCTCCGGCACCATACATTGAGGCAAGTGTTGACAATAATGCAGCCTCCGGAATAAAGCTGTCTTCAACAAGTGATGTTCCCCCGAAGGAGAATGCATTTACCGAGACATTATCTTTTTCATGATCTGCTTTCCTGTATATTACCTTCGCTCCGTTTCCCAGGGTCCATTCCACGGCATCAAATTCAGCCAGCTGTCTGGTATTACTCACCTTGCTGCCCGGAAGCACATTATTTATCAATGATTCGGCTGATCCGGTGTCATCATATGCCGTTACATCAGAGTTTTCAATATTTTCAATAATAGCCAGGGCCTGTTTCTCCGCCAGGTAACCGATGTCATCACCCTCCGGTCCCTGGACAAAGAGCACGCGGTTTTTACCTGTTATCCACTGCTTTGCCCTGGATGACATTTCCCCGAGTGAAATACCTGGCACTATTTCTTTTACTTTCTGATATTCATATTCTACTGAAGGCAGCGGTTCATTGAGCAGGAAATGCTGCTGAATACTGCCTGCACGGGAATCATTATCGATCTTATCCCTTTCCTTGTAGTAGTTTTCCCAATCGGATAACATTTCTGATTTTGCTCTTTCCAGTTCACCTTCAGTAAAGCTATGTCTTTTAACCCTTTCGGCTTCAGTATATATGGCTTCAAAAGCTTTTTCCCCCTCTCCCTCCCTGAAGCTGGCACCTATGCTGAAAACATCATACCCACGTATGAAGCTACTGTAACTTACTGAACCCATGATAAAGGGTGGAATACCTTTCTGGAGAAGTTCATTTATCCTTTCAGACATCATTGAATTGAAAAGGGTTCTTATATACTGCTCCCTGAGGTAATCCTGGTTTTTGTCTTCAGGGCTAATGGCCCTGTGTTTTATATACAGGTCAGCAGAATGTTGTGAAGCTTCCCTGTCGGTCGCCAGCACGTAGCGCATATTATCATGTTCAGGCACATCAAAGAATGGCCTTTCCGGTGGATCTTCCACGGCAGGTATCTGTGAGAACAGGTCAATGACCTTCTTTTCCACAACATCAGGATCAAAATCTCCAACAACAGCAATTGCCTGCAGGTCAGTCCTATACCATTGATGGTAGAAGTCGCGCAGTGTATTATAGTCAAAATTCTGAATTATATCGAGGTCTCCTATGATATCCCTTTTGGCATATTTTGATCCTTCAAGCAGTACCGGGATGAATTGCCAGTTTAGCCTGAACTGGGCTGTCCGGCGTGTCCTCCATTCTTCGGTTATCACTCCGCGCTCTGCATCTATTTCTTCTTCTGTCAATAAAAGATAGTTTGACCAGTCATTTAACACCAGCAGGCATGTATCGAGTAATCCCGGATGATCAACAGGCACATCACTTAAATTATACACTGTTTCATTAAATGCTGTATAGGCATTTATATTATAACCAAATGCCACCCCGTGCTTTTCAAGTGTGCTAATAATACCCTTTTCCCTTGCAGGGAAATGTTTGGTACCATTAAATGCCATATGTTCAAGGAAGTGGGCCAAACCATTCTGGTTATCATTTTCGAGCAATGCCCCTACATTCTGTATGATATAAAAGCTGGCCCTGTTTTCAGGTTCATGGTTTTGCCTGATATAGTAGCTCAAACCGTTATCCAGTTTGCCTATACGTATTTCAGGGTCGACAGGTACAGCATCCCCATCATTTTGTGCCAATCCTGTTAAGTTTAATGAGACAATAAGCACGGCAGGCAGAATAAGTTTTCTCCCGGGACAGTTCATAGTATTATATTTTAGTTTAACAGTAATATTTAAAAAAGGCCATGCAGTTCGGCATCTATCTTATCGATTATCTGGCGCAGATGGTCGGTATTATCAGGAAAATCATAAGCATCGGCTTCTATAATGAGTAATTTACCGAGTTTATATGATTCAATCCATGCTTCATACCTTTCATTAAGCCTCTTCAGGTAATCAATCCTGATAGAGTTTTCATATTCCCTTCCCCTTTTCTGTATCTGGTTAACCAGTGTAGGTACTGATGCTCTCAGGTAAAGTAAAAGATCAGGAGGTTCAATCAGGGAGCTCATAAGGTTGAAGAGGCTGAAATAGTTTTCAAAGTCACGTGTTGACATCAGTCCCATTGAGTGCAGGTTAGGTGCAAAAATATATGCATCCTCATATATTGTCCTGTCCTGGATAACTGTTTTATCCATGTTTTTGATCTCAATAATCTGGCTGAAACGTGAGTTGAGAAAGAAGATCTGCAGGTTAAACGACCATCGTTGCATATCATCGTAGAAGTCATTAAGATAAGGATTATCATCAACATCCTCATAATGTGGTTCCCATCCGTAATGTTTTGACAATAAGCCGGCAAGGGTTGTTTTCCCGGAGCCGATATTTCCTGCTATAGCGATATGCATATTTTATCTTTAAAAAATGAATACATAAAATTAATAAAATAAATAAGTTCCTGCTTACATAAATTCAAGTAATTCATCCAGGTATTGTCTGTCATTCGACAGCCTTGGCACTTTATTTTGTCCTCCGAGCTTATTTTTTTTCTCCAGCCACCTGTAGAAAGTGCCTTTAGGGGCTACTATTACAGAAGGTTTTGTAAGAGTCATGTCCTTGAATCGTTTGGCTTCATAATCAGAGTTTAATGCCTTAAGGCTGTTATCAAGTATATTAATAAATAATTCCATTTCTTCAGGTTCTTTTTCAAACTCGATTATCCATTCATGGTGTCCTTTTACGGTGGCACTCATATAGTATGGGCCAGCAGTGTAATCTGTTATCAGTGCCCCTGTCTTGGAGGAAGCTGTTGAAAGTGCCTTTTCAGCGTTTTCTATTATTACTTCTTCGCCAAAGGTATTGATGAAGTGTTTGGTGCGCCCGGTAATCCTGAATTTATGGGGAAACAGGTTTGTGAACGTTATTGTATCACCTATCATATATCGCCAGAGTCCCCCATTGGTTGATATAATCATTGCATAATTAACTCCTTTGTCAACATCAGCTACGGTATATGATTCAGGGAATTCCGAGTTTATATCACCAACCTTAACGAATTCATAGAATATACCATAATCGAGCATCAGTAGCATGTCATCTGCATTCAGGTCGTCCTGTATTCCAAAATAGCCTTCCGAGGCATTATATGATTCCAGGTAATCCATATTATCCGAGGGGATGAGTTTTTTATAGTGTTCCCTGTAAGGTTTAAAGCTTACACCTCCGTGGCAGAAGAGTTCCAGGTCAGGCCATACCTCAAGCAGGTTATTTGCACCTGTATATTGGAGGATATATTTAATCAGCACAAGGAACCATGACGGAACACCGGCCAGGTACCTGATATTCTGGTTAACAGTCCTGCGAGCTATTTTCTCCATTTTCTCCTCAAAATCTTCGAGAAGAGCAATTTTTGCACGGGGCGATTTCATAAGTTCAGCCCATAGAGGAAGATTTTCGATGAGTATTGCTGACAGGTCTCCGTAAAGGGAATCGTTACTAAAATTATTTATCCTGTGGCTGCCTCCCAGTGTCAGTCCCCTGCCGGCAAATATTTTAGTCTCGGGTTTCATCCTGGAATAAATAGCCAGGACATCCTTGCCTCCCCTGAAGTGGCATTCCTCAAGGGCTTCCCTCGTGACCGGGATGAACTTGCTCTTTGAGCTTGTTGTCCCTGATGATTTCGCGAACCATTTTATTTCACCGGGCCACAGAAGGTCCTGTTCCCCCTTGCGTAATCTTTCTATGAAAGGCTCCAGTTCAGTGTAGGTGCCTATGGGCACAGTCTCCTGGTACTGTTTTAGTGATTCAATATTTTTATAATTGTATTTCTTTCCCCATGTAGTACCGGCTGCAGCATTGATAAGGTTTACAAATGTCTCTAACTGCACCTCGTAAGGATAGGTTTTAAAAAGGTCGATAGAGATCATCCTTTTGATATTCAGCCAGTTAATTACAGATGGGATAATTGCCATTTTTTATTTTTAGGGGAATGCTAATATAGTGAAAATATAAAAATCAGAGGAATCCGGATCACTGATTAGACCGGCTGAACATCTCAGAATAGATTTTAAGTGACTTAATATTTTTAAAACCTGGCAGGTGTAGTGAATAAAATACAAGCATATTATCAAGGAATTCTCTCCGGCTCTGACCTGAGAGAGAAATATTATTGCACTCAGAAATATTTGATTTGAGGAAATCATTCAGCAGCGAGGAATATACTTTACCCATATAGTATCCATGGAGAGGAGGATGCTCCATATAAATACCATTTTGCATATCAAAATATGGTAAGTTACTGCTGTAATTATTTGAAGGTGCTATACCGAGGTATTTTGTCAGTCCTATTATGAAGCCTATATGAAAGTTAGGCATAAGGCGGCTTTCATTGTCAAGATAATCAAGAGTATCAATCAGGAATTCATATAGATGTTCATCAGGGCCGGAAGGTCTGAGGGCTTTATACAGGACTTCTCCAAGGAACATAATAATACTGTTCATCCTGATATCGGAATGCAGGTTCAGATAATTAAACAGAGGAGAAGCTTCCTTTATGATATGCAGATCTCTTGACTCCCTGTAATAAAATTCGATACTCAATGGCTGGAGTGCCTGGAAATATGCTCTCCGGGTAGTGCCTTTCTTCCTGCTTATTCCCTTGACCATGAAGCTTAGCCTTCCATATTTTTTTGTAAAAATATGTGATATAATTCCTGAATCGGAATGTTTAAAAGTATGCAATACTATGCCTTCTGTTTTTTCAAGCATGTGCCGGTAGTATTTATTCAAAAATACAAATTATGCCTGTGCCTTGGATATGAGGAGGAAATTAAATTTTTGTATATTTAGAACTCAAGTAAAGAGATTATGGGTAACGAATCACAGGAGAAATTAATTCAAAGGATAGCAAAGCTTGCCAAGCAGAACCAGGAATTAGAAGAAAAAATCAAGAAGCTGCTGAAAGAAAACGAGAAACTGCTTAACCAGAATGATAAGCAAAAGGCATTGCTTGAAAAGGTATTTCCTGGTGACCTTGAAAAGGATGTCCCATCATTGGCTGACCAGAGGGCATTAAAGTTCAAGATGGCAACTGTTCTGTTTGCCGACGTTCACGGATTTTCCAGGGTAATGGCCGATTCAGATTCTGCAGAACTGATTGATGAGCTGGATGAGATACTGTACAATTTCGACCATATTGTAGAAAAGTATAAAATAAGGAAGATCAAGACTATAGGAGATACCTATATGTGTGCAGGCGGAATACCAGTCAAGAATATAACCAATCCCATTGATGTTGTTATGGCTGCACTGGAGATGCAAAACTTCCTTGGGAAGCACGAAAAAAGCAGGCGTGGGGAGAGCGGGCAGATATGGGACCTTAAGATTGGGATACATACAGGTCCGGTTACGGCAAATATAAGCGGCAGGAAGAAAGTATCGTATGATATTAAAGGTGATACGGTAAATACTGCCAGCAGGGTGGAGGGAGTATCCGGGCAGGGTAAAATACTGATTTCAGTTATGACCTATGAACTGGTAAAAGAGTTCTTCCAGTGCGAATATTATGGCAAACTGCCGGTTAAGTACAAGGGAGATCTCGATGTATATGAGGTACTGGGCATAAAACCCCAGTTCTCAGTTAACGGGGATGGAATAAATCCCAACGAGGCATTCAACATAAAATTCGCTCTCATTCAATTTACGGACATACAGGAAATCATACTTGATAAACTCGAAAAAGAGCTGCCCGGTTATCTTTATTATCATAATGTTAAGCATACCGTTGATGTGGTTACAGAGGTCGAGCTTATTGGATGGGCTGAAGGATGCAGTGATGAGGAAATATTATTGCTTAAGACCGCCGGTCTTTTTCATGATGCCGGTCACACAATTGACTATGACAATCACGAATACCATAGTACAGAGATGGCAAGGAAAATCCTGCCTGAATTTAACTACAGTGAGCTGCAGATAAATACTATATGTGATACTATAATGGCAACCAGGCTACCCCCGGAACCCGGTAACCTGCTTGAAGAAATTATATGTGATGCCGATCTGGATTACCTGGGGCGTAGTGATTTTATCCCTGTTTCAAATACTCTCTATGATGAATTAAAAGCGCAGGATAAAATTAGCAGCCTGAACGATTGGAATAAACTACAGGTAAAATTCATTTCAAATCACCAGTATTTTACCAATACAGCCCGTAGCCTCAGGGAAGTGAACAAGCAAAAGCAGATTGAACGAATTGAGAGCCTTATCACCTGATGATAAGTATCTTGGTGACCGTACTTGTGGTGCCGTCTTCATTATTGCAGAATACAAGGTATACTCCTGTAGAGACTTTTTTGCCATTATAGGTTTTCATATCCCAGTTTGCATCCCCTCCTGTTGATTTTGTTTCGTATACCAGGTTTCCGGCAATATCTGTAATTTTAACATTAGAATTCCTTGCAAGGCCTGTTATTGTAATTTCACCCGTAAAATCTTCCCGCACAGGATTTGGATAGGCATATACTTCATCCATATCATCCGACCCTGAAGTACCTGTTTCTCTTACTGTAACTATGCCCTTACCTGTACCGAACCATACCTCGCCTGTTGACCCCTCAGTAGCTATTGATATTACCCTGTCAGATAACAGGGGGCTGTTTGATGCATTATAGTTTTTAACCAGTTCATTACTTTCTTCTGATATTAGGTAAGCCCCAGAGCTCCTTGTGCCTAACCATTTCCTGTTACCGCCATCTATTGCTATACTCAATATGGTCTCTGTACCCAGAAGATAATCAGCTAAACCGGTACCATCATTCCTTGGCACCTTGATCCTGCTGGCAGAAATATCCTGGTCAAATACCTGGTCGGGATAGTAGAAAACTGCAGGTCCCTGATCGGTACCAATCCATATATTGCCTTCGAGGTCCTCAGCAATTGAATAAATATTTGAGAGTAATTGTCCGCTCTGGTCTTTAACTGTCAGTTTTTTATACCTGTCATCATCAAAATAGCCGGGTGTGAAGTTGTCATCGAGAACAAACAGGCCATGACCACCGGGAAGAACTATCCATTTATGGTTTGAACCAGTGATTATTATATCACCTATTGTGGGGGCAGCAATATTATAAGGTAAAGAGATCCAGTTGTTATCATTCATCAATACCTTGATATTATTCTGGATGCCTGACTGAGTAATCCAAAGGTTTTTCTCGCTATCGACAGCAAGACCGTATATCCTGACATAGGGTTCACCCGGGATTATGCTTCCGAGTGTATTCTCTTCCCAGTGATTGATCAATTCCTTATTATCATATTCATATACACCCGATCCCCAGGTTGAAACAAATATATGTCCGGGTTCACCCGGAACAGGCTCCACCCTCATTACATCCCATGAATCGTTCCTTAGCATTGACCACCACTGGCGGTTGTTGAAGTTTAAAAACATAAATGGGGACCATGTATTATCCCATTCATCATCAACACTGCCACCGGCTACCCATACTTCCCCATCAGAAGCCACCAGGTTGTAACAATTATTAGTATAAGGACCCTGAGGAATATAGTTAGTAAAGATATTCCCGTTGACAAGACTCACCAGGCCATGATTCCTGTCTGCTATAAAAATGTCGTTCCCTGATAAAACAGCATTCCTGGCATCAACCTGCTGATCTCCATATTCACCAATTGTTTTTACGAGGTTGCCTTCAGAATCTATAATGCTGATATTCGAGCCAGAGCAAATAATAATCCCATCCCGGGTAGCTTCGAAGGAGTAGTTTATTGCAGGAGGCAACCCAGGTAAGTAATTGATTTTTCCGTCAGCATAATAGAACACAGAATCGTGGTCAATACCCGTGTTTTGTTTATTTAAAAATAAATTACCATTAACGGAGGCAAGGCAATTATACTGCTTATCAGAGGAGCCGGGGATGATATCCCAGTTGCCGAAGTATGCCAGTCCCTGGTTGTCTGCTGCTGCTTTGAAGAGCCCCTTTCCGGTAGCTGCGAAAACAGTATCGTTAAAGATATTGAAATCGAAAACTTCATTCTGAATACCATCAAATGATGGTTTCCAGCTGTCTTTTATTTCTCTCTTTTCAATATCAATAACAATAATCCCATTATTGTACGTGAGATAAGCATATTTACTGTATGTTCTGACCCTGTTAACTGACATATCCCCTGTTATGAAAGTATTCATAATATCGGGGATATTGGTTATGTTCCCATTTTCATAGATGTCAATATTTCCTGTTGTATATGCAATTACAAGGGCCTCTTTATCTTCTGAATATTCAATGGTGCTGATACCGCAATCAGATAATCCATTTACTTTCGACAGTTTCTTCAGTTCATTATAAGCTCTGTTAAAGATGGTTATCGCATAATCGGTAGATCCATATATCTCCTCCTGTCCGGCTGATACGAAATTAACCGAATGGTATGGCAGATGGTCGGCCCATGATCCCATTGGTCCCTGTGCATTTCCCGGGCAGAAAGGTAACAGAAAGGCCAGTATCAGTAAGTATTTTGACATATTATTATAAACTTCTAAAAGAAAAAGATATTGTTCATAACCTGCTGCGCAGAAAGTCGTTGAGTTTTTGAATGGCAATAGCCCTGTGCGATATCATATTTTTCCTGTGAGCATTCATTTCAGCAAAGGTAAGCGCTTCGTTATCCGGTAAAAAAACAGGATCATAGCCAAAACCATTATCCCCTCGTTTTTCAGCTATGATCTTTCCATTGATAATACCTTCAAAAATGTATTCTTTATTGTCATATATAAGTGCTATCACTGTGCGGAACCTGGCTTCCCTGTTTTTATGATTTTTCAATTCCTTTAACAACCTGTCAATATTATTATCAGGGTTCTTACTGGCACCGGCATATCTGGCTGAATGAACACCAGGGGCACCTTTCAGGGCTTCTACCTCGAGCCCTGTATCATCAGCGAATACATTTGAACCTGTTTGACGATGCACGTACCTGGCCTTTCCCATGGCATTCTCTTCCAGTGTTTTTTCGTTTTCCGGAATATCTTCATTTATACCGGCATCAGTAAGGGAGATAAGCCTTACAAATCCTTCCAACACAGCATTTATTTCCCTGATTTTATGCTCATTATTTGAAGCAATTATTATATCCATAATAATAATTTGGGTTTGCTCAAAAATAATTAAAAATGATAAATGCTTTCGGAGTAAATTTATATATATTACATTTGGTAAAAGGTGATACCGGTTATTAATCCTTTTACCAAATTATACCGAATTGTCCAGAACTTTCACAATAATAATTTTCTTGGTCCTGAGCATTAACCAGGGAGGAACTTTATACGGGCAGGACAGTAATATCAGCATTCAAAAGATAATCATTAACTACGATTCTGTATTATTTGATATTAACAGGGGCGATAAAATCAATGATATTTATGTACTTGATAATAAAAACAACAACCTGCTTTTTGAATGTTTTTGCCAGGATACTATATGCATGTTCTCTTTTTACCTTGAGGGTAATGATGAGAAGTGGACATTATGGTCGAGTCATCCTGTGAAAGAGTATACAAACCTGGAACCGGGTAAATACTCTCTTTTCGCGAGAACCATGACCTCAGGCAAAGTAAGTGATGAATATAAGATCGCAATTTTCAGGATTAAACCCCCGTTTTATCTTACCCCGGTCTCGATTTTAATTTATTCTGCCTGCCTGTTTTTAATAATCTTTTTCCTGTTCAGGCTTTTACTATCAAGGCAGAAGATGAAGCAGGCGCACCTGGAATCAATAATACGGAAAAGAACAGAAGAGTTAATGAGTGAGAAAGAACAAACAGAAACACTGTTGGCTAACCTGTTGCCCAAGGATACTGCTGATGAAATAATGTCAAAAGGCAAGGCCACCAGGCAGAAATATAACTTTGTGACTGTATTATTTTCAGATATAGAAGGATTTACAAGAATTGCTGAGGAAGTTAACCCGGAGATACTGATTGATGAACTGGATAACTTCTTTTTCCATTTCGATTCTGTTGTTGAGAAATATAATATTGAAAAGATCAAAACTATTGGCGATGCATATATGTGTGCCGGAGGCATACCACATCGTAACAGGACAAACCCGGTTGAAGTTGTGCTTGCCGCACTCGAGATGCAGGAATACATGAATAATCTTCAAAAGGAACAAACCCTCAGGGGAATTAAATTATGGGATATAAGGATCGGTATCCATACGGGTATAGTGATAGCAGGAGTGGTAGGCCAGAAGAAATTATCCTACGATATATGGGGAGATACAGTGAATACAGCAAGCAGGATGGAATCTTCAGGCATGCCCGGGAAGATAAACATATCAGGTGTAACATATGAATACGTCAAAGATTTCTTTATTTGTGAATACAGGGGCAAAATGCCCGTGAAGTACAAGGGGGATCTTGACATGTACTTTGTGAAAGGTATAAGACCTGAATTAAGGGAGAAAGGGAATGCCGAACCCAATAATGTTTTTATTAATAAACTGTTAGCTATAAAGATACAGGACCTTGAGGATTATTATTTCGAATGGTACCGGGGAAATGTACCCGATGATTTTGTTTTCCATAACCTGAAATTCATAAAGAACATTTGCACCCAGACAGAATTGCTGGCAACAGCGGAACAGCTTGGTGAAGAAAAAATACTGGGATTAAGGCTTGCTGCCCTGTTTGTTAAATCAGGCTTACTTACAGATTATGATAACCCGGTTGAACATTCGGTTGAGCAGCTTAATGAAATGGCTCCCGAATTCGGGTTCGGTAGCAGTTATACAGAGCATGCCGAATCAATAATACGAAGTCTGTATACAATGAAGACAGACATGAAAGAGGTAAGAATACTACTTGATGCCATTAATGATTACTGTGGACATGTCGATTATCCTGAAGTAATTGAACTGCTCTATGAAGAAGAAAATTCAAGAAAGGGCTCCCGGGATAAAGAAATGTGGTATGCTTCTGAATTGGAGAGGATCAGCAGTCATGAATTCTATACAGATACGGCCAGGCTGTTAAAGTCTTATAACGGAAAAGAGCAGGCTGAACACCTGAAAAGGTATAATACACATATTAAATAACACTTTTGTACTCACCTTTTAAAAAGGTAAATTTGGATTTTAATCAAAATAATAGTTAGGTCTATGGAAAATATAAACTGGAAAGATCTGTCATTTGGATATATAAAGACAGATTATAATGTACGTGCTTATTACAAGAAAGGTAAATGGAGCGAACTGGAGATTACAGACTCAGAATACCTCAATATTCATATTGCTGCCACTGCTCTGCATTACGGCCAGGAAGCCTTTGAGGGAATGAAAGCATACAGGGGGAAAGATAATAAGATAAGACTTTTTCGCTGGAGAGAAAATGCAAAAAGGATGATAAACTCAGCCAGGGGGATAATAATGGCTGACGTGCCTGAGGAATTATTCAGGGATGCAGTTTTTAAAGTGGTGAAGCTTAATGAGAAGTATGTGCCACCCTATGGATCAGGAGCTGCATTATATATCAGGCCATTGCTCTTTGGCAGTGGACCGGAAGTAGGAGTTAAACCTTCAACAGAATATACCTTCCTGGTTTTTGTTACTCCGGTAGGACCATATTTCAAAGGGGGAATAAAACCAGTAAGCATGATGATATGTCGTGATGTTGACAGGGCTGCCCCCCTCGGGACAGGTATTTACAAGGTGGGAGGAAACTATGCGGCCAGCCTGAGGGCAATAGTAAAGGCGAGGGATGCAAATTATGCCAATGTAATTTTCATGGATGCAAAAGAGAAAAAATATATTGATGAATGCGGACCTGCAAATTTCTTTGCCATAAAGGATAATACCTATATAACACCAAAATCCGATTCAATATTGGCTTCCATTACGAACAAAAGCCTGGTTGAACTGGCTGAAAGCATTGGTATGAAGGTAGAGCGACGCCAGGTACCTTACGAAGAGTTGCCTGAATTTGAAGAAGTAGGCGCTTGCGGCACAGCGGCGGTAATAAGTCCTATAGGAAAAATATTTGATCCCGATACAAACAAGGTGTTTGAATATTGCAGGGATGGCAATCCCGGGAAAGTCCAGATGAAACTTTATAATATGCTTACGGGTATTCAGAAGGGAGATTTGCCTGATACTTTCGGCTGGATAACTATTCTGGATTAATTGTATCTTTGCTGACAAATCGTGCATGGTGGTTAAATATCAGGAAGGTATATCAAAAGGCAGACTGAGAAGTTCTTATCTTACACAGATAGTAAGTATTTCTCTGGTATTGTTCTTGCTTGGTTTACTTGGTTTTGTGATAATTAATGCCAGGGAACTGTCTGATTACTTTCGTGAAAGCCTTAGTTTTTCTGTAATGCTGGATGAGGATGCAAAGGAGGCTGATATACGCATGCTTCAAAAAGACCTTGATGCAAAACACTTTGTAAAAAGCACTGAATATATCTCCAAGGAAAAGGCTGCCGAGAACCTGAGGGAAGACCTGGGAGAAGATTTCCTGACCTTCATGGGTTATAATCCACTCCTGCCTTCAATTGATGTATACCTTCTGGCAGATTATACACATCCTGACAGTGTTTTAAATATTGAACGCTACCTCATGGATTATGATGTTGTTAACGAGGTGTATTTCCAGGAATCATTCCTTCACCTGATAAATGAAAATGTCAGGAAGATAAGTGCCTTTTTGCTGATATTCAGCGGCTTGTTGTTGTTTATTTCACTTACCATCATCAATAATACAATAAGGTTGTCGGTTTATTCAAAACGGTTTATAATAAGAGCGATGCATCTTGTAGGAGCTACAAGGGCATTCATAAGAAAACCTTTCCTGCTGCGAAGCATTATGCACGGAATTATTGCGGCACTGTTCTCCATTGTATTATTAATGGTAATACTGTTTTTTGTTGAACAGGAGTTTTATTTATTATTTACACTTCAGGATATAGGATTATTGCTATTTTTATTTGGCGGTATAATTATCATCGGTGTTGTAATAAACCTGATATCCACATTTTTCTCGGTCACCAAGTACCTGGGGATCTCTGAAGATAAACTATATTACTAAAATGGTTACAAAAAAGTCAAAAAAGGAAGATACCGGTTTTGCCCTGGGCAAAGAGAATTACAGGCTGATGGCAATAGGTTTCGGAATAATTGTCATCGGATTTCTTCTTATGCTTGGTGGCAAGAGTGAAGACCCGAATGAGTTCTCTGAGGCGATTTTCAGCTTCAGGCGTATTACCCTTGCCCCTGTTATTGTGCTGGCCGGGTTTGTTTTCGAAATATGGGCTATTATGAAAAAGCCCTCGGCAAAGGAGTAATATCATTATTTAGTTTTAAGAATGAATTTATTGGAAGCCATAATCCTTGGTATAATCCAGGGATTGACAGAATTTTTACCCGTAAGTTCCAGTGGACATCTGGAAATTGGTAAGTACCTCTTTGGTATAGATGCAGAATCAAGCTTCAGTTATTCAGTTGCGGTGCATGGTGCAACGGTTCTGAGCATTATAGTAGTTTTCTGGCAGGAGGTGGTTTCTCTTGTAAGGGGAACATTAAAGTTCAGACTGAACAGTGAGACACAATATGTACTGAAGATAATTGTATCAATGATACCGGTTGCTGTCACTGGTTTGTTCTTTGAAGATGAGGTAGCAGATTTATTTAACGGTAATATAATATTTGTTGGGTCTATGCTGTTAGTAACAGCCGCCCTGCTTATAGTATCATCTTTAATGAAAGACAGGAGACGGGAAATCAGTTATTTCCATGCTTTCTTTATTGGCCTGGCCCAGGCCATTGCAGTGCTGCCCGGGATATCCCGCTCAGGAGCCACTATTTCGACCGGACTGATGCTTGGAAATAAGAAGGAGGACCTGGCGAAATTTTCATTCCTGATGGTATTGATTCCTGTTATAGGCGCTAATCTTCTTGAACTGCTTAAAGGAGACTTTTCGGCAGGTTCATCAGTTGGGCCCTCAGCAATCATAACCGGTTTTATAGCTGCTTTTATTACCGGGTATATTGCCTGCAGATGGATGATTAGCCTGGTGAGAAGGGGGAAATTGTACTGGTTTGGAATATATTGTCTAATAATAGGCTTACTGGCAGTAATACTGGGATAATATGCTGATCGACAGAAATACTGATTTTCAGGAGGGGCAGGTGCTTCTGTTTGATAAACCCCTGTACTGGACTTCTTTTGATCTTGTTAAGAAGCTAAAGAACATAATCAGAAATACATACGGGTATAAAAAGATTAAGGTTGGTCATGCAGGGACACTTGATCCCCTGGCCAGTGGTTTGATGATAATATGTACGGGGAAATCGACAAAAAGGATTAAGGAACTGCAGGAAACCAACAAAGAATATATAGCCAGTTTCCTCCTGGGAAAAACTACACCTTCATTTGACCTGGAAACAGAGGTTGACGGGAGCTACGAAACAGATCATATTGATAATGATTTGATAATAAATGCTCTCAGATATTTTGAGGGTGAATATGACCAGGTCCCCCCGGTTTTTTCAGCAAAAAATATCAGGGGGAAGAGAGCCTATGATTATGCACGGAGAGGAATAAATGTTGAGATGGAGGCAAAGAGAGTGATCTTCCATGAGCTGGAACTGCTAAAATTTGATCCTCCTGAGGCAATTATCAGGATACTGTGCAGTAAAGGTACATATATACGTTCTTTTGCGAGGGACCTGGGGGAGTATCTTGCTAGCGGTGCTTATCTTTCAGGCCTGGAAAGGACTGCAATTGGAGATTATAAACTGGAAGATGCAATGCAGATCAGGAATTTTGAGCTGCTTTTGAATTCTTTTTCCACTGGTGATAGATGATCAAAAGAGTATAGTAAAATAAAAATTTTGATCTTCATGAAACAAAATCGGAATTGATACGTATAAGGGTGGATATTTTAAGACACACATATAATATAAAATGAAATTATCTCAATTTAAGTACAGATTACCACAGGAGTTGATTGCTTTATATCCTGCTAAAAACAGGGATGAATCGAGATTGATGATTGTTGACAGGAAAACAGGTAAGATAGGGCACAGGATATTCAATGAAATAATTGAGTTTTTCAATGAAAATGATTTGCTCGTTTTTAACAATACAAAGGTTTTCCCGGCACGCTTGTTTGGCAATAAGGAAAAGACGGGAGCAGAAATAGAGGTATTTCTTTTGCGTGAGCTGAACCGCGAGCAACGTCTATGGGATGTTCTGGTTGATCCTGCAAGGAAGATAAGGATTGGAAACAAACTTTATTTTGGTGAAGATGACATACTGGTGGCAGAGGTTATTGATAATACCACGTCAAGGGGAAGGACTTTACGTTTTCTCTATGACGGCTCATATGATGAGTTTAAAAACACCCTTTACAGTCTGGGGCAGACACCACTCCCCAAGTTTATTGAGCGGCCTGTTGAACCAGAAGATAACGAAAGGTACCAGACAATTTTTGCAAAGCACGAGGGAGCAGTGGCTGCACCCACTGCAGGTTTGCATTTCAGCAGGGAGCTGCTTAAAAGGTTTGAGATCCTTGGAGTAAATTTCAGTGAAATAACACTGCATGTAGGCCTTGGTAATTTCAGGAGCGTTGATGTTGAAGACCTGACCAAGCATAAGATGGACTCTGAGCGGATAATAATAACCGAACAGGCTGCCCATGAGGTAAATGAGGCAAAGCAAAGAAGAAGCAAAATATGTGCGGTAGGCACTACTGTTGTAAGGACACTGGAAAGTTCCGTTTCCACGGAAGGATATTTAAAACCTTTCGACGGGTGGACAAATAAATTCATCTTCCCTCCGTATGAATTCAGTGTTCCCGATATGATGGTAAGTAATTTCCATCTACCTTATTCCACATTACTGATGATGGTTGCTGCCTTTGGTGGCTATCATCTTGTATTTGAGGCCTATGAAGAAGCTGTAAAGGAAAAATACCGCTTTGGCACATATGGTGATGCCATGCTGATAATATAGGATCTTAACAAGTGGATCTCCTCGAAAAGCCATCCATTAAGGGTAGCTTTTTTTAAACATAGTTATCAACATGCCGCCCGAATATATCGCTGTTTATCATCTGGTGCTGGTTTCGTGAAAAATTTCCCTTATCTTTGTTCATTTTTGAAACGATATCTTTAATGCAACCTAAGATTCAGATATTTAGTCATTAAATAAAATTTAATGAGATTCATAAAACAAAGAGTATATACCTGCGTATAAAACTTAAATGCATCGGCTTTAAAAAGAATTAAAGTCCGATCATATTTGTATTGGATAAAATATTGACTGATTTAGAGAAATATTGCCGGCCTGTTGTCACTTTGAAAACGAAGTTGTTTGGATTATTGCGAAAGTATCTGATCAGTGTTTTTTTGCTGCTTTTTATTCCTGTGGCTTTATCAGGGCAATGGCTGGGGGGGTATTCTTCCCGGATTAAAGTAACTATACCGGCAGCCCAGATTTCAGGCGGTGGTAATCATCTCAATTTTCCTGTTCTTGTTAATACTACCATTGCTGATCTGAGAACAACAGCCATTGGAGGATATGTTGAGCATCCCTCGGGCTTTGATATAGTTTTTTCTGAAGATCATAATACTACCCTGTATCACCAGGTTGAGGAATATAATGCCACAACCGGGAAGCTGATTGCCTGGGTAAGGATACCTTTATTGAACCCGTTCAGTGACTATGTATTCTATATTTATTTCGGCAACCCTGATATTACAACAAACCCTTCCACAAGCAGTACCTGGAGCCCTGATTATGTTTCAGTCTATCATCTGCATGATGATTTAGATGATGGTACAATCAATGTAAATAACGGGACAAATCATGGATCTTATAATGCTGCAGGAAAAATCGGAGATGGACAGGGATTTAATGGAACCTCTCACTATATTGACCTGGGTAATCCCACGGAATTAAATTTTGGTACAAATGACTGGACCGTTTCAGCATGGATAAGGACCTCAGCAAGCGAACAGAATAATATATTCAGCAACGGGGGTGATTGGACAAATGGGATAAGATATGTTCTTGCTTCAGGTGAGACGACTAGCAACGGGGAGTTAACAGTTACCACTGATGACAATAGCAATAAATACCAGGCTATTTCAGGTCAGGGTATTTGCAATGACGGGAGCTGGCATTATGTTGTGGGAATAAGAAACGGTACTACTCTTCAAATATATCATGATTCCGGTGGTCCCCAGGATTCTGAGACTATTACTGCAGGGCCTGGCTATAATCTCTCAGGAACTTCACAGGCCAATGCATATATAGGGGCAGGTTGGGACATGCGAGGAGGAGGTTCAATTTGTAAAGAATATAGTGGCCTGATTGACGAAGTACGTGTTCAACGTGTTGCCAGGAATCAATTTTGGATCCAGACAGAATACAACAATCAGAACAGCCCGGGAACTTTTATGAGTTTTGGGGGACGGGAGTATTATGATGATCCCTGCACTGGACTCATTATTCTAGTTACCCAATGTTATACTCCGGTCACATACACCAATAAGGGTGCTTCATCAAGTGGAATATCTGTCACATCGTGTGACGGCAGCTCTTCATATGAGGATGCGTGGTTCAAAGCAGTGATACCCGCTTCAGGGGAAGTGACAGTAAGGACTTATACTGAATCAACATCCGGGTGGGCATACACTATAGGTATAGCAGCTTACATTGGAGAGGATTGCTTAAATCTAAGTCTTCTGGATTGTGATATTGACCTGGTAAATAATCCGCCTGATCCGCCAGAACTGGTTTTAAACGGGCTCACGCCCGGTGATACTTTATTTATCAGGATGTGGGAATATCAGGATGACAACAAGGGGAAATTTACCCTTTCAGTTTTCAATGATGATACTGATCCTGTAATATCCACATGTCCATCAGACAGGGATGTTGATCTTGATGGAAATTGCGAGCTCACTGTTCCTGATCTTACCGGTGAAGTAGTGGCAAATGATAATTGCACTGCTTCCGGCGATTTAATAATTACCCAGGATCCTGTCGCGGATACGGATTTAAATTCGGGCCATGGTATAACGCACAATGTTACCATATATGTTGAGGATGAGGAGGGGAACCAGAAAAGCTGTGTTGTAACCCTTACAGGAAACGATGTTACTGATCCTGTAATTAATTGTTTTGTATCGGGGACACAGGTTTTAGGTACTGATGACGGTGTTTGCACTTATACTCACTCAGGAACAGGCTGGAATGCATCAGCAACAGATAACTGTACAGTATCTTCCCTTGAATATGCATTGTCAGGTGCTACAATCGGCTCAGAGACAGATCTGGATGGAGTAGTATTTAACACAGGTACAACACTGGTGACATGGACTGCTACTGATGGTGCCGGAAATACCGACCAATGCAGCTTTAATGTCGAGGTTACCGATGATGAATCGCCTACAATTACGGCAGCATCTGATGTTGTTACCACCACCTCGGCTGATGGAACCGGGGATTGCACTGTAGAAGTAGCTATTACGGATGCTGTTTTTGATGATAACTGTGAGAGCAACCTTAGCTGGGTAATGACAGGTGATGTTGAAGACAATGGTACGGGACAGGTAGGAACGTATACTTTCCCGGTAGGTGTCACCACTATCACCTATACCAATACCGATGGAGAAAACCTGCAGACATCGGACTTTATGACTGTTACGGTTACCGATGATGAGGATCCTGTGCTTACCTGCCCTGGTCAATTATTAACACAGTGTGATATTGTTGATTTACCACCATATACTGATTATGCTGCTTTTATTGCTGCCGGTGGTTCTGCAACGGATAATTGCAGTATTGATCAAAGCAGTTTTACTCATATCAGTGATGTAAGTGATAATAACAGTTGCCCGGAGATTATTACAAGAACTTATCAAATAAGTGATGTAAACAGTAATACTAATACCTGTGAACAGATTATTAGAATAGATGACACAACTGAACCAACTTTCACCCAGCCAGTCGATATAGCAATCTACAAGGATGCAGACTGCAATTATGATGCATCAATAACAATAACAGGTGATGTAACAGACGAAGCAGACAACTGTGACACCAGCCTTGATGCTACATATGTTGATAATGTAGTAGCAGGCAGCTGTGAAGGTGAAGAGATCATAAACAGGCTATGGAGCCTTACTGATGACTGTGGCAATACCACTACACATACACAGGTTATCACGGCAAGTGATACTATCAGCCCGACTTTCACTCAGCCCGCGGATATAACAATATACAAGGATGCTGACTGCAATTATGATGCATCAATAACAATAACGGGCGATGTAACGGATGAAGCAGACAACTGTGATGCCAGCCTTGATGCTACATATGTTGATAATGTAGTTGCAGGCAGCTGCGAGGGTGAAGAGATCATAAACAGGCTGTGGAGCCTTACTGATGACTGTGGCAATACTACAACCCATACGCAGGTAATCACGGCAAGTGATACCATCAGCCCGACCTTTACCCAGCCAGTCGATATTACAATCT
>Ga0315551_10000128_pt1 | contig 57021 bp, 50 predicted proteins | sample SalMarSW160290MG_FD_203678 | JGI IMG/M metagenome (GOLD analysis project Ga0315551, IMG submission 203678) | Salt marsh sediment microbial communities from the Plum Island Ecosystem LTER, Massachusetts, United States - Salt Marsh Sediment SW1602-90 ...
GTCCGTCCTGCCCCCGACGGCTACCTGAAGCAGGCGCGGCAGCTCATCCGGGACGCCGGCGCCCTCTTCATCTCCGACGAGGTCATCACCGCCTTCGGGCGGATCGGAGACTGGTTCGCCGCCACCCGCTTCTCCCTCGAACCGGACCTGATCACCTTCGCCAAGGGGGTCACCTCGGGCTACCTGCCTCTCGGCGGCGTCCTGGTGGCGCCCCGGGTGGCGGCGCCGTTCTGGGAAGGCGAAGGCGCCCTGTGGCGGCACGGCTACACCTACTCGGGGCACGCCACGGTGTGCGCCGCCGCCCTCGCCAACCTCGACATCATCGAACGGGAGGGGCTGCTGAGCCGGGCGCTGGCGCTCGAGGTCGAGATGATGGAGGAGCTGTCGCCGCTGACGGACCATCCCCTCGTCGACCACCTGCGCGGCGGGGTGGGCGTGATGGCAGCGGTACAGATCGACCCGGCGGTGCTGGAGGACGATCCCGGGCTGCCGAACCGGGTGGTGATGGCCGCCCGCGGCACCGGGGTGATCACCCGCGCCCTCGCCGGCGGGGCGCTGCAGGTGTCGCCGCCGCTCACCATCACCCGGGGCCAGCTCGCCGACCTGGCGGCCGGGATCGCCACCGGCCTCGACGCCGTCGCCTGAGAGACTCGGGCCGCCGCCGAGCGTCCTAGTCTCCCGCCGATGATCACCTTGTCACCCTTCTGGACCGATGAGTACCCGCGTCCCGCCGACCTTTCGGTGGCCGATCTCCCTCCCCACACCGGGGTGGCGATCATCGGCTCCGGCGTCACCGGACTCAACGCCGCCCGCGCTCTCGCCGCCGCCGGTGCCGACGTGACCGTGCTCGACGCCGGTCCGGTAGGAAACGGCGCCAGCACCGTCAACGGCGGCATGCTCAACTACGGGCTGAAAGCCGCCACCACCAAGGTCTACAAGCAGTTCGGGCCCACTCTCGGCCGCGAGTTCTGGGACGCCTCCCTCGCCTCCATCGACCACGTCGAAGAGGTGGTGACCTCCGAGGGCATCGAGTGTTTCTTCGTCCGCCACGGCGCGGCGGAGCTGGCATACGAGGACCGGGTGGTGGAGGGCTTCCGGCACGAAGCGGCCTGGATGAAGGAGCATCTCGACTTCTCGGTCGACATCGTCGAAGCGGACGGCATCGACGCCATCGTCGGCGGCGGGAGCTTCCGGGGCGCCATGATCGACCACGTCGGAGCCGGGATCCAGCCCGCCCGCTACGTGTACGGGCTGGCGCAGGCGCTCGGCGGGCGGGGCGTGCACCTCGTCGAGGACGCCGAGGTGACAGACATCTCGCGCCACACCGGGGGCTACCAGCTCCTCACCGCCAAGGGAAAGCTGACCGCCGACAACGTGCTCCTCGCCACCAACGGCTACACCGGAATCCGCCCGGTGGCGGAACTGCGACGACGGGTCGTCCCGGTCGGCAGTTACATCGTGGTCACCGAGCCGCTCCCGGAAGCGACCGTGACACGGCTCATCCCCGAGGACCGCATGTTGTGGACGGCGCGGCGGTTCCTCAACTACTTCCGGCGCACCCACGACAACCGCATCCTGATGGGCGGCCGTCAGAGACTGTCGACCAACCTCGACCTCGCCGAGAGCGCCGAGCGGCTCCGCGACATCACCGTCGAGATCTTCCCCGAGCTGGCAGACGTGAAGATGACCCACTCGTGGACTGGGAAGCTGGGAATCACCTTCGATCTCATGCCCCACATCGGGCGGATCAACGGCATGTGGTACGCCCTCGGCTACGGCGGCCACGGCGTCGGCATCGGCTCCTACCTCGGTGCCGAGGTGGGGCGCCGTATCGCCGGGCAGCTCGATCGCAGCCCGTTCGAGGAGATCCCGCACCCCACCCGCCCCTACTACCGGGGGCGCCCCTGGTTCCTCCCGCTGGCGGCGCAGTGGTACCGGTTCCTCGACACCGTCGGCCGGTGAGACGGCGCCCCGAGGTCAGCGCCGCAGTACCAGCCAGAGGTCCCCGACGTTGGTCCCGGTCGGCCCGGTGACGATCGCCTCGAGCGAACCGGCGAAGTAGCCGCCCGAGTCGTTGCGCGCCAGGGAGGCGGCGGCGTCCCGGCCCCGGCGCCGTCCTCGATCCACCGTGTCGCCGTCGACCACGGCTCCCGCCGCGGTGGTGGTGCCGTCGATGCCGTCGGTGCCGGCGGCGAGGAACGCAACGTCGGAGGTCCCGGCGAGGTGGAGGGCGGCGGCGAGGGCGGCCTCCTGGTTGCGGCCCCCACTGCCGACGCCGCGGCCAAGGCCGCCGACCATCACCGTGGTCTCCCCGGCGTACACGAACAGCTCGCCGTCGGCTTGGCGGCAGCGTTCGATCACCTGAATCGCCCGGAGGGCGGCGTCGCCCTGGAGGGCAGTTTCGACCACGACGGCGTGGCGGCCGGCGGCGCGGGCGGCTTCGGCCGCGGCGGCAGCGGCGACGGCGCCGTTGGCGACGACGGTGATGTCGTCATCGCCGCCGGTCACGGTGGGACCCGAGGCGATCACGTCGAGCCGGTCGCCGACGACATCGGAGAGCACGAGGGTGATCACCCGGGCCGGAGCGGCCGCCCGCGCCAAGCCGCCGCCCTTGAGGAGGGAGAGTCGGGTACGGACCGCGTTCATCACATCGATGGGAGCGCCGCGGCGCAGCAGCCGGGTGGTGGTGGCGGCCAGGTGATCGAGGGTGACCCCGGGGGCAGGAACCTCGGCGAGCGCCGACCCTCCACCGGAGACGAGCACCAGGGCGAGATCGCCGGCGCCGAGGGATGACGCCCGCTCCAGCAACTCCCGACCGGCCGCCACGCTTGCCCGGTCCGGCACCGGATGACTGCCGATCATCAGCTCGATGCCGGCTGGCACCTCCTCGACGTGATCGCTGACGGCGATGCCGGTGAGGGGAGAGTCGCCGACGGCAGTTGCGACGCCGCGTGCCATGGCCGGCGCTGCCTTACCGATGGCGAGCACAACGGGAACGGCCGGGAGGGGGTGGCGGCGCAGGTGGCGCTCGACGGCGGCCGCCGGATCGACAGCGGCCACCCCGGCCCGGAACCACTCGACCAGCGCGTCCCTCACCGCCTCACGCTACCGCGCGGGTGGCCGAGAGCAGGCGCCGCCCTTCAAATGGAGGGGCGGTTGGGATCCGGGTTGGTGTCGTCGCGGGAGCCGAAGGGGCCGAACGGGAACGGGGAGTTCTCGCCGAACTGGTCGCCGAACTGCTGCTGGAGCTGGTCCTGGAGCTGCTGGCGCTCCTCCGGGGTCAGGTTGCCGTCCTCGAGGAACTGCTGCATCAGGTCCGGCAGGTCGCCGAGCGGCCCGTTCGGGTCGGACAGGTAGTCGCGGAGGCGGTTCGGATCGAGCGACGGCGGGATGCCGTCCCCGGAGCCCGGGCCGAAACGGAATTCGAACACGCCGCCGGGGCCGTTGCCGAACGGCCCGCTGCCGAACTGCCCCCGGATCTTGTCCGCCATCCGGGACCGGATCTCGTCGGCGAGATCCTGGCTCAGCTGCCCCGACGCGACCATGTCGTCTAGGACCTCATCGAGCGGCCCGAACTGGACCATCGGCGCGGTGCCGTCGGTGGTGTCAACGCGCCCAGGGTCCTCGGGGGCCACCGTCGTGGTGGTGGCGTTGCTGGTAGCCCCCGCCTCGTCTGTTCCGTTGTCGGCGGCGATCGCCGTCACCACGCCCACCACGAGCACGAAGGCGGCGAGCACGACCGACATCAGGATGCTCTTCTTCATGGTTCCTCCCGGAAGCTCACATCACTGGCATTCGGCACAGGTCAACTGGTGGGCCGCTCGCCGAGCGTCACCTCGATGCTCGACGTGTTGCCCGTCGCCGACCTGATGGTGAACGTCGCGGCGTCGCCGGCCTTGTACCGCCGCAGCAGCGCCACGAGCTGCTCCTGCCCGTCGAGCTGCGTGTCGTCGAGAGCGGTGATGACGTCACCGACCTGGATGCCGGCGCCTGCCGCCGCCGAGCCGGGCTCGACGGATTCCACCCCAGCTCCGGCCGGGATCGTGCCGCCGCCCGCGATCGGGTCCATCACGGTCGAGACGGTGACGCCGAGGAATGCGTGACTGGCGGTCCCGGTGGCGATGATCTCACTGGTGACGCGGGACACGATCTCGACCGGGGTGGCGAACCCGATGCCTTCCACCCCGATGCTGCTCACGCCGACCGCGGTGGTGATGCCGATGAGGCGACCCGCCGCGTCGACGAGGGCGCCACCGCTGGAGCCCTGGGTGATCGGGGCGTCGGTCTGGAGCATTCCGAACAGCGTCTCCGAATCCGCGGCCGAACTCCCGGTATCGACCCGGCGCCCGAAGGCGGACACCACGCCGACGGTCAGGGTCGGTCCGCCTTCGAGGGCGAGCGGGCTCCCGACCGCGACTGCCGGATCACCGACCTCGAGCGCGTCGCTCGATCCGAGCTGGATCGGCGTCAACCCTTCGGCCGAGATCTGGAGCACGGCGAGGTCGGTGACGGGATCGGTCCCGACCACCGTGGCGGGGAACACCCGGCCGTCAGCGAGCACGACCTGATGGGCCGAGCCGATCGACGCCACGTGGTTGTTGGTGGCGATGTGACCGGTGGTGTCGAGGATCACGCCCGAGCCGGTTCCCTGGATCTGGACCCCGCCGGTTCCCTCGACGCCGACCTGAACGGTCACCACCGAGGGGATCACCTTGGCGCCGACGGCGGCGGCGTCGACCGCGCCGTCGGTGAGGGAAGGAATCGTCACGACGTCGCCGGAGCCGTCATTGCCGGCCGGAGCCGACGCCAGCGTCGTCGCAGACGAGGAAAGGGCGCTGTCGGAATCACCCCCGACGGCGTTGATCGCCGCCATGCCACCGACCGCCAGTGCCGCGCCGAGGACGGCGGAGAGAACCGGCACCCACCAGCTACGGCGTCGCGGCCGCGGCGGCGGTGGATCGGAAGGGGGGGAGGTCGGAGTAGGGGAAGTGGGAGGAGTCGCGTTCTCGCCCTCGATGGGGAGAGCAGGCTGCGGCTCGGGGTCGAAACCATATTCGGACATGGGGTACCTCACTGTCTCGTCCTACCCGAGTCAACGGACCATGACTGAGACCATGATGAAGAGGGCGTGAGAATCAGGTGAGAAACCGGGTCAGCGCACCGGCAGCTCGAAGCCGACGACGGCCCCGCCACCATCGCCGTCCTCCACGAACGCCGCCCCGCCGTGCTCCTCGGCGACCTGCTTGACGATGGAGAGCCCGAGCCCGGACCCCGGAGTGGAGCGGGCCGTGTCGGAGCGGAAGAACCGCTCGAAGATCTGATCCTTGTCGGCGGGGAGCACGCCCGGCCCCCGATCGTGAACCGCGAGGCGGCCTCCGGAGAGCACGATGTCGATCGGCTCGTCCTCCGGACTCCACTTGGCGGCGTTGTCGACCAGGTTGGAGACAGCCCGCTCCAGCCGCCCCACCCGGCCGTCGACGGTGACCGGCTCGGCAGACACGTCGATCCGGCGCCCGGTGCGACGCCGGAACCGCTCGGCGACATCCTCGACCAGCAGGTCGAGACGCACCTCGACCTCCGGCTCCTCGGCGGCGGTGTCGGCGGCGAGGTCGACCAGTTCGTTCATGAGGTCGCTCAGCTCCCCAAGCTCGAACATGACGTCGTCGAGCAGACGGCGCCGATCCTCCGGCTCCATGGCGTCGGCACGCGCCAGCAGCTCGAGGTTGGTTCGCAGGGCGGTGAGCGGGGTGCGCAGCTCGTGTCCGGCATCGCGCACCAACCGGCGCTGCTGCGCCCTGGATTGCTCGAGCGCCGCCAGCATGGCGTTGAAGCTGGCGGCGAGACGCCCCACCTCGTCCTCCCGCTCGACATCGATGCGGGCTGCCAGCTCCTGGGTCGCGGCGACGTGCTCGGCGGCCGAGGTGAGCTTGGCGATCGGGCGCAACGCCCCCCTCGCCACCACCAACCCGAGGCCGACGGCGAGGGCGACCCCGCCGAGACTCACCAGCACCAACACGAGCGTGAGGCCGCTCAGCGCGCCGTCGACCTCGTCGAGCGACCGGGCGATCTGGATGACGGCGTTGTCGACGGCGGCCACCGGAGCCGTGATCAGCCGGAGGTGCTCGCCGTTGTCGGCGGTGATGTCCCGCCAGACCGGACCGACCGTGTCGCCGACCGCAACGTCGAGGTCCACCTGTTCGAAGGGCAGCTGGACCGCCTGGTCCGGAGGGCTGACGATGCGCCGCTGGTTGGTGTTGACGAATTGGTAGTAGACGACGTCGAAGCCGGTGGGAGGACCGAAGGGGCGGACTCCGAACGGCTGGGTGAAGAGCTCAAGGAGGTCGCCCTTCGACTGGGCCTGCCCCGCCAGGTCCGAGAGGCTCGAGTCGACCTGGTCGTGCAGCTCGCTGCTCGCCGCCAGGTAGGCGCCGAACGACGCCAGCGCCACCGCGGCCGCCACCGCCACCGCCGCGATGAGGGCAAATCGGGTGCGCAGCTTCATGGGGCCGGACGCCCGGTTCGGGAGGCTCTCACGGCGCCCTCACCACGTAGCCCACCCCGCGCACCGTATGGATGAGGCGGGGGGCGGCGCCGTCATGCTCGGTCTTGCGGCGCAGGTAGCCGATGTACACGTCGAGCGAGTTGGAGCTGGTCTCGAAGTCGTAGCCCCAGATCCGCTCGTAGATGGTGTCCCGGGTGAGCACGATCTCGGCGTTGCTCATGAGCAACTCGAGCAGATCGAACTCGGTCTTGGTGAGGTCGATGGCGGTGCCGCCTCGGCGCACCTCGCGCGACCCGGTGTCCAGCTCGAGGTCCCCGACCTTGAGCACCTTGGTGAGGTTCCCGCTGGAGCGGCGCAGCAGCGCCCGGAGCCGGGCGAGTAGCTCCTCGAGGGCGAACGGCTTCACCATGTAGTCGTCGGCTCCGGCGTCGAGACCCTCGACCCGATCGGAGATCTCGTGGCGGGCGGTGAGGATCAACACCGGGGTGGCGTCGCCGCGGGCCCGCAGCCGGCGGCATGCCTCCAAGCCGTCGACATGCGGCATCATCACGTCGAGCACGATGGCGTCGGGCGCCTCGGTGAGCACCGTCGCCAGCGTCTCGGCGCCGTCCCGGGCGGTGATCACGTCGTATCCCTCGAACTTGAGGGCGCGCTCGACGGCCTCGCGCACCGCGCGATCGTCCTCGGCCACGAGCACTCTGCTTCGGGTTTCGCTCTCCATACTGACCTCGATCGACGCCGACGGTACCGTCCCGGGGTAGGAAACGCCTGAACGCAGACTAAGAGCGCGGTGAGAGCGGCCGCCAGCAACCGTGGCGGCTCCGGAGCAGACCGGCCCTAGGGTTCCGGGCAATGGACACCTCCGACCACCCCGACGGCTCGACCGCGGCGGACGCGGCGGTGGCGGCGCTGGACATGGTCCTGGCGGAACGCCCCGACGCCTCCCCCCGTCCCGGCCAGCAGGCGATGACGGCGGCGGTGGCAACCGCCATCGACGGACGCACCCACCTCCTGGTGGAGGCCGGTACCGGGACCGGGAAGTCGCTCGCCTACCTGGTGCCGGCGCTGCTGTCGGGCCGGCGCCTCGTCGTCGCCACCGCCACCAAGACCCTGCAGGATCAGCTGGCGGGCACCGAGCTGCCGTTTCTCGCCACCCACCTCGGTGTCCCGGTGACGTGGGCGGTGCTGAAGGGGCGCCAGTCCTACGTGTGCTTGGCCAAGCTGGTGGAGCAGTGTGGCCCCTCCCTCGACAACACCGAGGCGGTCAGCGAGCTGTTCCCCGCCGCCACCGAAGGCGTCTCCGAGGTGGCGGAGTGGATCACGGCGGGCGGTTCGGGCGACCGCGACGACCTCCCCGCCGCGGTCGACGACGAGCTGTGGCGCCAGGTGTCGGTGTCGGGGATGGAATGCCCGGGGAAGGCCAAGTGCCCCCAGGGGAGCCGCTGCATCGCCGAGGCCGCCCTCGACCATGCCCGCGCCTCGCAGGTGGTGGTCACCAACCACCACCTCTACGCCCTCCACCTCTCCTCCGGTGACCGGATCCTCCCCGAGCACGACGTCGTCGTCATCGACGAGGCGCATCGCCTCGAGGCGGCGCTGTCGTCGGCCTTCGGCGTCGACGTCTCGGGGCGCCGCCTCCTCTCCTTCGCCGTCAACGCCCGGCGTCTCGTCGACCCGTCGCGCGGCCCTGCCGCCCTCGAAGGAGTCAGGGTCGCCGAACGGCGCCTCAGCGCCGCCATCGCCTCCCTCCCCCCGGCCCGGGTCGACACCTCCGAGGGCGAACTCGGCAGCGCCGTCCTGGCGGCCTCCCGGGCCGTGGCGACCGCCGCCGCGACGCTGCGGCGGACCGGGGAGACCGACCCGATCGCGGGCGCTGTCGCCCGGGTCCAGACCCAGGCCGGCCACCTCGTGGGAGACTTCGAACTGGCGCTCGACCTGCCGGGCGGCTTCGTCGCCTGGGTCGAACCGGACCGGGCCGTGGTCCGGGTCGCCCCGGTGGAGGTGAACGCCTCCCTCGCCGCCCACCTCCTCGTCGCCCGGCCCGCCATCCTCACCAGCGCCACCCTCACGGTGGGGGGATCGTTCGCTCCTCTCGCCGCCCGTCTCGGATTCCTCGAAGAGGCGCTCGCCGACGACCCGTTCGCCGGTGACGCCCCCGACCCGGTGGCCCGCACCTACCGGCCGCTGCGGGTGGAGGGAAGCTTCGACTACGCCCGCCAGGGTCTGCTCTACGTCGCCTCCTCCCTCCCCGATCCCCGCGAGGACACCTGGAGCGACGCCACCGCCGCCGAGATCGCCCGGCTCACCGCGGCGTCGGGAGGGAGGGCGCTGGTGCTCACCACCAGCCACCGCATGCTCGGCATCGTCGCCGCCCGCCTCGCCGGCGCCCCGTTCCGGGTCCTGGTGCAGGGTGAGCTCCCCAAGAAACGTCTCGTCGCCGAGTTCGCCGCCGACGAGACCTCCACCCTGGTCGCCACCATGGGGTACTGGGAAGGCGTCGACGTGCCGGGGCGGTCACTGTCGCTGGTCGTCATCGACCGCATCCCCTTCCCCCGCCCCGACGATCCGCTGATGCAGGCGCGGCGGGACGCGGTCGAGGCGCGGGGTGGCAGCCCGTTCGACGCCGTCGACCTCCCCCATGCCGCCATGTTGCTCGCCCAGGGAGCGGGACGTCTCATTCGCGGCGAGGACGACCGCGGCATGGTGGCCGTGCTCGATAGCCGCCTCACCGGCCGTCGCTACGGGCAGCGGCTGCTGCGGTCGCTCCCCCGGCTGCAGCGCACCTCCGACCCCGAACGCGCCGTCCGCTACCTCCACGATCTCGGTGGAGCAACGCGGCCGTCAGCCGGTCCGCAGCGCCTCGGTGGGTGACATGCGAGCCGCCCGAATCGCCGGGTAGAGGCCGGCAACGGCTCCGATCACCAGCGCCGCCGCCATCCCGCCCACCATGGCGATCGGCGGGACGAGGGTGCCCCATCCCCGGAACCGGGCGTAGCCGGTGGTGACCACGGCGCCGAGCGCCACCCCCCCGGCACCACCCATGATCGCCAGCAACAGCGCCTCCCCGAGGAACTGGGTGGCGATGTGCCGCTTGGTGGCCCCGAGGGCACGGCGCAACCCGATCTCGGAGCGTCGCTCCAGCACCGAGATCACCATCACGTTGGCGATACCGACCCCTCCCACCAGCAGCGCCACCGCCCCGAGGCCGAGGAAGAGGGCGGTGAAGGCATCGTCGGCGGCCTCCTTGGCTTCGAGGGCGTCGGTGGGTCGGGCCACCTCGATCTCGTCCGGGTTCTCCGGGTTGGCGGTGGCGGCGAGCACCGCCATCACGTTGTCGACATAGGCCGGGTCGGTCCGCACCATGATGGAGGACGGGACGTTGTCGCTGTCGAGATACGTGGCAGCGGCCCCCATCCCCACCAGGGCAGCCCGGTCGAGGTCGGGGTTGAGCTCGAACTGGTCGAGGATGCCGATCACGGTGAACCACTGGTCACCAAGCCACACCTGCTGGGTCCCGGTCACTTCCCGGATGCCGAGCCGCTCGGCCGCCACCGAGCCGAGCACCGTCGTCGGGTAGGAGCCGCTCACCTCGTCGAGGAACTTCCCGTCGGCGACCGATCCGGCCAGGGTGTCGAGCAGGTTGAGGTCGACCGCCTGGACGGTGAGACCGGAGCTCTGCCCGCTCGGGATGAGGTCGTTGCGGTACACCCTGGCCGCGGCAGTGCTGATCGAGCTGGTGGTCTCGACCGGTTGGATGCGGGCGATCATCCCGGCCGCCTCGGCGGGCAGTTCCCCGCTCCCGAGCCCGATCCCAGTGCCCGCCTGCACCGTCAGCAGGTTGGTGCCGAGCCGGTCGAGCTGCGCCAGCAGGTCCGACTTGGACGACTCGGAGAGCCCGAGCACCCCCACCATGGCGGCGATCCCGATCATGATCCCGAGAGCGGACAGCGCCGCCCGGAGCTTCCGGGTGTGGAGACCGACGCTGGCGGTGCGGGCGATGTCGGCGCCGTGCAGCCGGCTCGGGATGAGCGGAACCGCCGCCATCAGACCACCTCCGTGTCGTACTCGACCTTCCCGTCCCGCAGCCCGATGGAGCGGGGGAAGTGGCGGGCGATGTCGTGGTCGTGGGTGATGACGACGATGGTGGCGCCCCCGGCGTTGAGCTCTTCGATCAGCTCGACGATGGCGGCACCGGACTTGGAGTCGAGGTTCCCGGTCGGCTCGTCCGCCAGCACGATGGCGGGACTCCCGACGAGAGCACGGGCGATGGCGACCCGTTGCCGCTCACCGCCCGAGAGGGTGGCGGCGTCGTGATCGACCCGATTGGCGAGACCGACCCGTCGCAGCTCCTCCATCGCCAGGTCACGCCGCTCCGCCATCGGCATCCCGGTATAGAGGAGACCGTCGGCGACGTTGTCGAGCGCCGAGTAGCTGCTGAGGAGGAAGAACTGCTGGAACACGAACCCGATGTGGCGAGACCGGAGGGCGGAGAGGTTCCCGTCCGAGAGGCGGGACACGGTATGTCCGGCCACCATCACCTCCCCCGAGGTCGGCCGGTCGAGGGTCCCCATGATGTGCAGCAGGGTGGACTTGCCGCTCCCCGATGGGCCGACGACCGAGCACAGCTCGCCGCTCCTGATGGTGAACGACACCCCGGCGAGGGCCCGCACCGGCGGGATGGTCGGGTACTCCTTGACGACGTCGTGCAGGGAGAGGACGACGTCGTCACCGGCGGCCTGGGGAACCGCGTCCTCCGTCATGGTTGCCGTCACGGCACCACCACCCGATCGCCCGGCTCGATGGCGCCGCCGGTGACCTCGACGAGGCCGTCGGCGTAGAACCCGGTTTCGATGCCGACGAGCTGGGTGGAGCCGTCGCCGCGGTCGACCTCGATCGCGTAGCCGCCTTCGGCGAGGGCCAGCAGCGACGCCACCGGGACCGCCACCACGTTCTCGGCCCGGTCGGTGACGATCTCGACGTTGACCGGGGCCTCGTCGAGGTCCCCCGCCGCGCTCGGGTCGTCGAGGGTCACGATCATCTCGAACACCGGACCGCCGTTGCTCGAGGCGGTCGCTACCGTCGCCACCGAGCTCACCGTGGCAGGCACCGTGGTTGCGTCGGGCAGCTCGACGGTGACGGCGTCACCGGCAGCGGTGATGTCCTGGTCGGCGGCCGGCAGCGACACGCTCACTACCTTGTCGGAGGAGGTGATCGCCAGCACGTCGGATCCGGCGTTGACCGAGGCCCCGACGGAAGCGAGCTGATCGCTGATCCGCACCGGACCGGAGAGAAAGACGATGTCGCCGAGATCCAAGGTGCCGTCGACGACGGCACCGATGCTCGCCTGCCACGCCATCACCGCCGCGGTGGTCGCCTCGTCGAAGACCCCGTCAACGATGAGGGCCCCGTCGGCGTCGAACCCGAAGTCGGCCAGCGCCTGCTCGAGCTGAAGCACGTCGGGACCGGTCGTCGTTTCGGAACCGGTCACGGTCAGGACGGCCCGTCCGTCGTTGACGCTGTCACCGGGCACCACCGAGACGTCCAGCACCGTGACCGGCCCGGGGAGGAACACCACCTCTCCGAGATCGACCGAGCCGTCCTCGACAGCGCCGATGTCGGCTTGCCATTCCTCGACCAGGTCGGCGGTGTAGCTGGTGAACTCGCCGTCGATGCTCAGCGACCCGGACGAGTTGTAGCCGAGAGCGTCGAGGGCCTCCTCGAGCTGGAGCACGTCGTCGCCTTCCAGGTTGTCGCGAGCCTCCCGCAGGGAGCGATATGCCGGCGTGTCCCCGTAGAGCAGCACCACCGGCTCCCCGTCGACGGTGTAGAGAACGTCGCCCTCCTCGAGGGTCGTCCCTGCGGCAACGACCGAGGTGATGGTGCCGTTGCTGCGACTCGTCACCGCCACCGAGTCGGTGGTGGGGGCGAGGTTGCGGTACATCGGGGTGTCGCCGTAGCCGAGCACCACCGGGATGCCATCCACCGCGAACAAAGCGTCGCCCTCCTCGACGGTGGTTCCCGCCTCGGCGGCGGAGGTGATGACCCCGCTGAGGGAACTCTTGATCGGGTCATCGTCGATGGTGCCCAGGGTCCCGTCGAACGTCTGCGACTGCACCAGGTCGGTGACCACGACGTCGGCGAAGTCCAGCGAGGAGGTGGCGGCGGCTTCGTCTGCCCCGTTGCCACCGGCGATCAGCAGCCAGAGCGCCCCACCGACCACGACGATGGCTGCGGCGCCACCGAAGAGCCACCAACGGCGCCCGCTCCGGGAGCGGGGTGGCGCGGAAGGGCCTTCGCCGCTGCCCGGATCAGGGAATCCCGACTCGTCGCTCACCGCGGAGGATTCGTCGATCGTCATGCTCATGGTGCGCTCCTCGTCGCCTTCGACTCGTCGGTTCTGTTCAGTTGCCATCGGTTCCATCGGATGCCGCCCCTGCTCCTCCTCCCGGTCGGAGCCCGAACCCGAACCCGCCGAGGATGTCCTGGCACGCCTCCTGGGCTGTCTGGAAGGCGGGGTCGTTCGGGTCGATCTCCCCGAAGAACCCTCCCCGGCCGCCTCCGCCGCCATCTCCATCCGACTGGGGGTCGGAGAACGTGGGATCCGGCATGTCATAACCGTTGTCCCGCATGCACTGGGCGTACTGGTACATGGTGTCCTGTGTCGCGGTCTGGTCGGGAGCGTCGAAGGTGCGGGTGATGCCCTCGAGGTACTGGGAGCAGGCATCGCGGGCTTCGCTCATCGCTTCGAAGTCGAAGTTGCCGTCGGCCTCGCCGTCCGCCGCGCCGGGACCGCCGGGAACCCCCCCGAAGTTCAGGCCGAAGCCTCCGGGGCCGTTGCTGTCGAAGGTCGGGTCGGCCATGTCGACGCCGTGCTCCCGCATGCACTCTGCGAAGTCGAGCATTGCCTGTTCCGCGTCCGCCTCGGATGCGCCGTCGGCGGCGGTGGTGGTGGTCTGCTGGTCATCCTGAAGCGAGGCGACGCCCGGATCGGAGTTGCCTCCCCCGCATCCGGCCATGACGAGCACGAGCGCGGCGAGCAGTGTGAAGGAGCGCTTCATCATCGTCTTCCCCCGAGCGTCGAGGAGCAGTTACCACCGACACTGTGACGCCGCCGGGTGAGGCTGCACTGAGGAACGCCTAAGAAAAGGCTGAGAAGTCGGGCGGTTCAGGCGTCCGGGGTGGCGATCCAGCGCCCCCGCACCCGCGGGAACTTCTTCGGGGCGTGCAGGTGACAGAACTCCCGGGCGTTGTACCGCGAGATCCGGGTCTCGCAACCCTCGGCGGCACAGACCCTGTCGGAGGCGAACTGCTTGGGGCGCCGCGACCGTGGCCGAACCGACGTCCCCTTGATCGTGGTGTCTCCACTCATGGGTTCCATCATCATCGGCGAAACCTCAGAAGACCCTAAGCAGGACGTGAAATCACGATAAATGTGGGTGAAATCACGGCTCGCGGTCGGGTGGAGATCCCGCCCCCCGCCTCGCCGGCTCGTCGCCCGGCGAGGCGGGGGGCCCTCGCGATACAATCCCGCCCAGCGGCTCATGTGGCCGACGGCGGCCCCGAGCCGGTGAGAGGCGGCCCCGGCGGCGCGGAGGACCGAGCATCATGAGCCAATTCGAGGACGTTGCCGAGGACATCGAGCGCTTCCTACGCTCCGCCCCCCATCCACCCCCGGTGCGCGCCCCGCAGCCGTGGGACCGCCGCGGGCTGCCGTTCGTGACCATCTCCCGCCAGGCCGGCGCCGGTGGCCACAGCCTGGCGGAGAAGCTGCTGGAGTTGTTCGCCAAGGAGTCCGACCGGGACCTGTTCGGCGGCTGGCAGCTGTTCGACCAGCGGTTGTGCGAGATGATCGTGCGCGACCCGCGCCTCAAGGTCTCCATCGACCACCTGCTCAACGAGGAGTACCGCAGCCGCACCGACGAGTTCATCCGCAACCTGGTGACTACCGACACCCATCAGGACATCGTGATGAACAAGATCTTCGAGACGATCCGCATGCTGGCGATCATCGGGAAGGTCGTCATCGTGGGACGGGCCGGGTCCCAGGTCACGAAGGGGCTGGGTTCGGGGGTGTCGGTGCGGTTGGTGGCGGCCGAGCGAGACAGGGTGCAACGCATCATGAAGCTGCGCGGCATCGACGAGAAGACGGCCCGCCGCTCCATCGAACGCCAGGACTCGGGACGGCAGCGCCTGCTGCGCCAGCACTTCGGCGTCGACATCGACAACCCGCTGCTGTACAACGCCATCTGGAACACGAGCGCGGTCCGCCCGATTGCGATCGCCGAGGCGATCGTCGCCCTCATCAAGGAGCGGGGGCGGACCCGCTGACCGGGCGGCGCCGGCTCAGGCGTCGACGACCTGCCGCAGCGCGGTGTGCATGACCCCGACCTGGTCGGGGGTCAGGTGGGCGCCGAAGTAACGCTGGATCCCGTCGAGGTGGGTGACGGCGGCCCGGCGCAGCGTCGCCTTGCCCTCTCCGGTGAGAACCGCAAAGACGCCCCTGCGGTCGGCCGTGTCCGGCTCGCGCCCGACGAGCCCCTCCACTTCCAGCCGGTCGACGAGCCGGGTGCAGTCGGTGCGGGAGAACAAGGTGGCGTCGGCCAGCTCGTGCATGCGAAGCCGGCCGCCGGCCCGGCTGAGCTGGTAGAGCACGTCGTACCAATCGAGGCCGAAGCCGTGCTCCTCCTCGAGGTCCCGTTCCAATCGGCCGGCCAGGTTGTGGTGGGCCTCGAGCAGGAGCCGCCACACCTCGAGGGTCTCCGCGGCGGGTCGGGTGGGGGCGGGGACGGCATGTTCGGTGGGAATAGCGACTCCTTGGATTGCCGTTGTAACTATATCAGATGAAACGACTACACTCGGAACGCCCCACCCCGGGCATAGGAAGGGAGCCACGATGCCTGCCGTGACCGTCGACGACGTTCTCACCTTGCCGCGCCTGCCGGAACCGGCCCTGGAGAGCCGCGACCGGCCGGTGCGGTCTGTGACCACCGCTCCGTCCGGGCTCGAGGGCGAGGGCTTCCCGGTGCGCCGCGCCTTCTACGGGGTCGACCTTCGCGACCTCGACCCCTTCATCCACCTCGACCAGATGGGCGAGGTCGAGTACGCCCCGGGTGAGCCCAAGGGCACCCCGTGGCACCCCCACCGCGGCTTCGAGACCGTCACCTACATGATCGACGGCACGTTCCAGCACCAGGACTCCAACGGCGGCGGCGGCCTCATCACCAACGGCGACACCCAGTGGATGACCGCCGGGTCGGGCATCCTCCACATCGAGAAACCCCCGGAGGAGCTGGTCGCCTCCGGAGGCCTGTTCCACGGCTTCCAGCTCTGGGTCAACCTGCCCGCCCGTGACAAGTTCCTGCCGCCCGCCTACCAGGACCTGCGGGCCGGCGAGGTGGTCCTGCTCACCACGCCCGACGGGAGCTCCCTGCTGCGCCTCATCGCCGGCGACGTGGCGGGGCACCGCGGACCCGGCTCGACCCACACCCCGATCACGGTGATCCACGCCACCCTCGGGGCCGGCGCCCGTCTCCGACTGCCGTGGAACCCCGGATTCAACGCCCTCGCCTACGTGCTCAACGGCCGGGCCACCGCCGGGGTCGAGCAGCGTCCGGTGCACACCGGCCAGCTCGTCGTGTTCGGCGGCGGTGACACCGTCACCATCACCGCCGACACCGCGCAGGAGACACGTTCACCCGAGGTCGACGTACTGTTCCTCGGCGGCGAGCCGGTGCGGGAGCCGATCGCCTGGCACGGCCCGTTCGTGATGAACACCCACGCCGAGCTGGCTCAGGCGTTCGACGACTACCAGGCCGGCCGGCTCGGGTCCATTCCCGCCACCCCGGCGCAGGCTTCCTAGCCGGGAGAACGGCTCAGGCCGAGAGGGCGTCGGCGATCTCGGAGGCCTAGGCGTCGATGTCGTCCCAGTTGCGGAAGTCGCCCTCGGAGGCATGCACCGCCTTCAGGACGGCCTTCTCCCCGAAGCCGAGCCGGCTCTTGACGATCTCGCCGGGAAAGACCCGCTGCTCCCGGGCCCGTCGGGGTCGAGGTCCTGGCCCCACAGCAGGAACTCGATGGCGTGCCAGCCGGTGGAGATGTTGGTCTCGCCGCCCTCCTCGTTCATCGAGACCAGCAGGTCGGCGTCGATCACGGGGAACTCGTCCGGCCGGTTGACGATGCCGGCGCCGGGATCCCCTTCGACGTAGTCGATGTAGGCCTCGTCGAGCGGCCAGGCGTTGATGAACCCCTCGACGCCGGCCTCGTCGTCGTCGATCGGGCCACCGTAGAAGCGGAACGCCTCGGTGGGGCCGTAGTCGTCGCGGGCGGTGAGCCAGGCTTCCTTGGCGGCGGCGAGACGATCGGCGGTGGGGTCGACGAGGAAGGTGTCGATGGCGTCGTCCATGGAGCGGGCCGATGCCAGGCTCGCGGCGTAGGCGTGGTGCACCAGGTCGGCGTAGTGCTCGACCACCTGTTGTCCGTCACCGCCGAATCATCGGCGCCGCATGCCGCCAGCATCAGCGCCGCCGCGGCGGCGACTCCGATCACCCGTCGCACCCCCATCGTCATTCCCCTCCCGTCGGTCGCCGGAATCGCCGAGACCCTATTTGCACTATCCCTATAGTGCAAATGTTCTGTGCTGGTGATCAGTTGCCGTCTACTTCGGCGCCCGCCTCCCCACAACGCCCTTGACGGCGCTGCCCCCCTCTGCTTCACTCACCCGACACAACGCGCTCATCAAGAGCGGTGGAGGGACAGGCCCTACGAAGCCGCGGCAACCGACACGAACGGTGCCAATGCCTGATCGATGAGCCGCCGGCAAGCGGGACTCCCGCTCGCGGCGCTCGCAGGGCGCGTCGTCGGCGAGAGAGAGGAGCCCGAGGTGACTGCCGAACCATCGATCCCCACCGGAAGAGCCTTCGCTCCTGCGGCCGCGACCTGTCCTTGCATGGCGATGCCCGGCGCTCGGGTCACTCGCCCGAGCGCTGCGTAGCTGCGTTCCCCGACCGAACGCCAGGCAAGTCCCACCCCGGCACCTCGGTGCAACCGATCACCGCAAGGAGACACCCATGTCCGACCGCACCTATCACTTCGAGACCCTGCAGCTTCACGCCGGCCAGGAGCCGGACCCGGCCACCAACGCCAGGGCCGTGCCCATCTACCAGACGACGTCGTACGTGTTCGACGACGCCGATCACGCCGCCCGGCTCTTCGGGCTCGAGGAGTTCGGCAACATCTACACGAGGATCATGAACCCGACCACCGACGTCTTCGAGAAGCGGATCGCCGCCCTCGAAGGCGGAGTCGCCGCCGTCGCCACCTCGTCGGGCCAGGCCGCCCAGCTGCTGGCGATCACCACGCTCGCCCAGGCCGGCGACGAGATCGTGTCCACCAGCTACCTGTACGGGGGCACCTACAACCAGTTCAAGGTGGCACTCCCCCGCCTCGGCATCAACACCACGTTCGTCGAGGGCGACGACCCCGCCGACATCAAGGCCGCCATCACCGACCGCACCAAGGCCGTGTACCTCGAGTCGATCGGCAACCCGAAGTACAACGTCCCCGACTTCGAGCGCATCGCCGACATCGCCCACGAGGCCGGCATCCCGCTCATCGTCGACAACACGTTCGGGGCGGCCGGGTTCCTGGTACGGCCGCTCGAGCACGGCGCCGACATCGTCGTCGCCTCCGCCACCAAGTGGATCGGCGGGCACGGCACGTCGATCGGGGGCGTGATCGTGGACGGAGGGAGCTTCGACTGGCGCAGCCCCAAGTTCCCGCTCTTCACCGAGCCGGCTCCCGGCTATCACGGGATGGTCTTCTCGGAGGTGTTCGGACCCGACGGGCCGTTCGGGAACATCGCCTTCGCCATCCGGGCCCGGGTGGAGGGGCTGCGGGACTACGGGGCCGCCCCGTCGCCCTTCAACTCGTGGCTGTTCATCCAGGGGCTGGAGACCCTGTCGCTGCGGGTGCAGCGCCACGTCGACAACGCCTTGGAACTGGCGGAGTGGCTCGAGGATCAGCCCCAGGTGGCCTGGGTGAACTACCCGGGCCTGGCATCGCACCCGTCACACGCCCTCGCCACGAGATACCTCGACCACGGCTACGGGGCCGTGCTCAGTTTCGGGATCGCCGGCGGCTACGCCGACGCCAAGCGCTTCATCGGCGCCCTCGAGCTGGCATCGCACCTGGCGAACGTCGGCGACGCCAAGACCCTCGTCATCCACCCCGCCTCCACCACCCACCAGCAGCTCACCGCCGAGGAGCAGCTTTCCAGCGGCGTCACCGAAGATCTGATCCGGGTCTCGGTGGGGATCGAGCACATCGACGACATCAAGGACGACTTCCGTCACGCCTTCGAGGCCCTCGGGAAGTCGGCGGCCGCGTAGGGGCGGCCACCGGGCGCCGGGGGAGGTGCGTGGCCGCAAGACCCGCCCTCCCTCGGCCCCTCTCGCCAGGGAGACGAGGGGGGTGCAAGGTCGCGGAACTGCATGCGACCCTTTCCCCGAATCGCCCAAACAGAGGGTGACAGCGGGCCGGCCGGGGACAGAACGAGGTGCATCGCCGCGGCGCAGCCGATACCGTACGGCCCACCCATCGATCAGCGGGTGTGGCGTGACCGATCGGCTGCAACCGAACGTACGGCTCTTCGGTGTCTTCTCGGTGAGCTTGGGCGCCATGATCGGGAGCGGGATCTTCGTCTTGCCGGGGATCGCGGCGAAGATCGCCGGCCCAGCCGTGGTAATCGCCTACGTCGTCGCCGGGATCGTCGTGCTGCCGGCCGCCCTCTCCCAATCGGAGATGGCGACCGCCATGCCCGAAGCCGGGGGCACCTACCTCTACATCGACCGCGCCATGGGCCCGCTGATGGGCACCATCGCCGGGTTCGGCGTGTGGTTCTCGCTCATCTTCAAGTCGGCCTTCGCCCTCGACGGGCTCGGTGCCTACCTGGAGATCTTCGCCGACGTCTCCACCCACGTCGTCGCCATCGGCCTCGCGGTGGCGATCATCGTGCTCAACCTGATCGGCGTGAAGCAGGCGGCGCGTTTCCAGGTGATCCTCGTCACCGGCGTGCTCGCCTCCCTCGCCGTGTTCACCCTGCGCGGTCTCGGGGCGGCCCAACCCCACGCCTTCGAGCCGTTCCTCGACGGCGGCTTCAAAGGTCTGCTGTCGGCCAGCGGCCTCGTCTTCGTCTCCTACCTGGGGGTCACCAAGGTCGCCTCCATCGCCGAGGAAGTCGACCGGCCCGCCCGCAACATCCCCCTCGGAATCCTGCTCAGCATCGGGCTCATGATCGTGGTGTACCCGGCCGTGGTGTACGTCATGGTAGGCGTCACCGGCGTTCCCGGCCTCGCCGGCACCTTCACCCCGGTGTCCACCGCCGCCGAGCAGTTCATGGGCACCGTCGGAGTCGACGTGCTCACCGTCGTCGCCATGGTCGCCCTCGTCAGCATGGCCAACGCCGGGCTGCTCGCCTCTTCCCGCTACCCCTTCGCCATGGCCCGCCGCGGTCTCGCCCCCGCCTTCTTCCGCACCGTCGGGGCCCGCACCGGGACCCCGGTCGCCGCCATCGTCCTCACCGGCGCCGTCCTGGTGGGACTCGTCTGGTTCGTGCCGCTGGTGGAACTGGCGAAGCTGGCGAGCGCCTTCCAGCTCCTCGTGTTCTCGCTCGTCAATCTCGCCGTCATCGCCTTCCGGGAGAGCCGCCTCGACTGGTACCGGCCCACCTTCCGCTCTCCCGGCTACCCCTGGGTCCAGCTCTTCGGCATCGTCGGCGCCCTGGTGCTCCTCACCCAAATGGGGATCCTGCCGGCCCTGGGCGCGGCGGCGATCATCGTCACCGGCTTCCTCTGGTACCGGGCGTTCGGACGCTCCCGGGCAAGCCGGGAGAGCGCCTCCCTCGACGCCCTCCGCCTCCGCTCCAACGCCCGGCTCCTGAAGGCCACCGAGAAGGTGCTCGCCAACCCGGGGGCCTCCCACGTCCTCGTCCTCACCTGGCACGGGATGCGCCGCGAACGCCTCCACGACATCCTCAAGCTCGCCGGCGACCTCGCCAAGGCCGGAACCGGACGGATCCAGGTGAGCCGCCTCGACCGCCGCGGACCGCAGAGCACCCAGGCCGAGCAGGCCTGGACCGCCGAGATTCGGGCCACCGCCGCCAAGGTCGGGGTCACCCTCGCCGCCGTCTCCAGCGGCGGCATCCGCGAGGACCAGCAGCGGCGGGTCCACGACGAAAGCGTCGACCTGGTGCTGGCGGAGATGCCGCAAGACCTGCGAGCCAACCGCCCCTTCGTACGGGACCTACGCTGGCTGCGGGACAACATCGAATCCGACACGATCTTCCTCCGCAACCGCAACTTCCACGAGATCGACACCATCGTCGTCATGGGCACCGGCGGCCCGTTCGACGCTCTCAAGATCGGCCTCGCCGAACGTATGGCCCAGCTGGAGCACGCCGAGATCAGGCTGGTGCACGTCGTCAACGAGGACGCCACCGAAGCCCAGCTCGCCTCGATCCGCGACTACCACGATCGCCTGGTGGACCGCATCGGGGCCCCGGCCGAGAGCCGGCTGGAACGGGCCGAAGCCCTGGTCGACACCCTCGCCCGGGCCGCCCGGGGCGCCAACCTCGTCATCCTGGGTGCGGTGCCGCAACGGTTCCGGATCTTCACCGACCTGGCCGATCGCATCGCCGAGCGCATGGACTGCCCGACGATGCTGGTCTACGCCAAGGGGACCCAGCGGCGCTCGTTGCTCGGCCGCCTCGTCGAGCGCCTCATCTACTGACCCCGCCACTCCCGAGGCGGAAGGCGTTCCGGCCGGGCCGCGACGGCGGTAGCGTGGCGGTGGCCGAATCGAGGAGTGAGATGCAGCAGGGAGTCGACGCCACGCCCCCACCCGCCGGCGCCGCCACGGGGTGCTGCCCGTGACTGCGTCCCACGACCGCCACCTGTTCGTGATCCACGGCGGGACCGGAGACCTCGCCCGCCGCAAGCTCCTTCCGTCGCTGCACCGCATCATGACCACCAACGACACATCCTGCGGGTGCGTCGCGCTGCTCGGGGTGGGCTCGACGCCCCTCGACGACGTCACCTATCGCGACTGGGCACACCAGGCCCTCCAGGAGAGCGGGATCAGCGACGAAGGCCTCGCCGCCTGGTGCGATCACACGGTCTTCTACCAGCAGATCCCGCGCGGCGCCGACGACCTCGGCGGCCTCGCCGACCGCATCGCCGAGATCGAAGCGTTGCTCGACCTGCCCGGCAACCGGGTCTTCCACCTCGCCCTGCCTCCGGTGGCGCTGCCCGCCATCGTCCTCGCCCTCGGGTCGGCGGCCCTCAACACCAGCCCGGGCTGGACCCGGTTGATCGTGGAGAAGCCGTTCGGCCACGACCTCGACTCGGCCCACGAGCTGAACCACCTCCTCCATCGCTACTACACCGAGGAGCAGATCTACCGCATCGACCACTACCTCGGGAAGGAGACGGTGCAGAACCTCTTGGCCTTCCGATTCGCCAACCCGCTGTTCGAGTGGAGTTGGAACCGGGACCGCATCGCCGCGGTCGAGATCACGGTCGCCGAGGACCTCGGCATCGGGTCCCGAGCCGGCTACTACGACCGGACCGGCGCGGTGCGGGACATGGTGCAGAACCACCTGACCCAGCTCGTGACCCTGGTGGCGATGGAAGCCCCGACCTCGTTCGCGGCCGACTCCATCCGCACCGAGAAGGTCCAGGTGCTCGAAGCGGTGCGCGCCATCGACCTGTCCGAGGTCGTGCTGGGCCAGTACGCCGCCGGCGACGTCGCCGGCTCGGCCGCTCCCGGATACGTCGAGGAAACGGGGGTGCCGCCCGACTCCCGCACCGCCACCTTCGCCGGCCTCAAGCTGTGGATCGACACCTGGCGATGGTCCGGGGTGCCCTTCTACCTCCGCACCGGGAAACGCCTCCCCCGCAAGACGACCCAGATCGTCATCACCTTCCGCCAACCGCCCGTCTGCCTGTTCCACGGCATCGCCGACGAATGCAAGGCCCACCGCAACGTGGTCCTGCTCATCTTGCAGCCCGACGAGGGATTCGAGGTCCGTTTCGACGTCAAGGCTCCCGGCGAGGCCCTCCAGCTCGACTCGTGGCCGCTCCGCTTCGGCTACGGGGAAGCGTTCGAGAGCCTCCCGGACGCCTACCAGACGCTGCTGCTCGACGTCATGGAGGGCGATCAGACGCTCTTCGTGCGTGCCGACGAGGTGGAGGCATCGTGGCGCCTCTACACGCCGATCCTGGAAGCCGAGCTGCCGCTCCACCCCTACCCCGCCGGCACCTGGGGCCCGGCCGTCACTGACGAAGCCCTCGGCCGACCCGACGACGAGTGGACCATGCGCGGCTGACCGTCCGGCGTCCCGAGGTGACCGATCCGGTCCCTGGCGCCTCATCCCGGACACGACCGGCCGGCCTTGCTTGCCGACCAGGGGCCCCGCCGGAGCTAGCCGACGTCGACGGCGTCCTGCTTCTCCAGGACGGTGAGGTCGACAGTGATCGAGGGCTCGTCGGCGCCGAGTCCCCGGAAGACGGCGATCCCGCTGGGCAGACTGGCCGAGTGGCTCTGGTAGCGGGACTGCCCCGGGGGCAAGACGTTCGGCAGCGGGAAGTAGCGGAGTCGCTCGTCGTCCCGCTCAGGCGTGACGATCCGGCCCTCCACGTGTGCCGTCTTCAGACCGGTCCGGGGCAACCATCTCCGTCGCCTCGCCCTCGCGGTTCCCACCTTCGCCTCCTCCGAGTGCCCACACCCCTCAACGGTACCGGCCGGAGACGCCACGGAGGGGAAATCCCGCCCATGCGGGGCCCCCAGACCTGCAGAATCCAGCATAGCGGGGAGGCCCGTGCCGACCGAGATCTGCAAGAACCGCTTGATGCCTCTCACCCTGGACGTTTACCGTGACGCCCACATCGGGGCGCCTGAGGTGTCCCCCCCAGGGAGGAGAGGGCTCGTGAGACGACTACTCGTATTGGGATTAGTGATAGGCCTGCTCGCCACGGCTTGTGGCGGTGACGACGAGGGAGACAGCCTCCTCAAAACCGTCGTCGACCGGGGCAACCTGATCTGTGGCGTGAACGACGTGCTGCCGGGCTTCGGCGTCGTCGACGATGCCGGCAGCTACAGCGGCTTCGACGTCGACATGTGCCGGGTGATCGCCGCCGGCGTTCTCGGCGATGCCAACGCCGTCGAATTCGTGCCGCTGACGGCTGAGACCCGGCTGACGGCACTCCAGTCGGGCGAGATCGACGTGCTGAGCCGGAACACCACCTGGACCGCGACTCGTGACGGCCAGGAAGGCCTCACCTTCCTGTTCACCACGTACTACGACGGCCAGGGGATGATGGTGCCGGCCTCGACCGGCTACACGACACTCGAAGATCTCGCCGACGCCAACATCTGCGTGCTCGCCGGAACGACCACCGAGTTGAACCTGACCGCGGTCTTCAACGCCCGTGGCATCCCGTTCAACCCGCAGGTCTTCGGTGACAACACCCAGCTTCGCCCGGCGTACGAGTCGGGCCAATGTGAGGCGTGGACGTCCGATGCTTCCCAGATCGGGTCGGCGAAGTACACGATCGAGAGCGAGGGCGGCGCCGAGCAGTACATCATGACCGAGATCTTCTCCAAGGAGCCGCTCGGTCCGGTGGTCGTCGACGGCGACAGTGCCTGGGCGCAGGCCGTGGAATGGTCGATCATGGCCACGGTGCAGGCGTGGGAGTTCGGGCTCGACAGCTCCAACATCGCGAGCTACTCGGGCAACGACCCCAACATCCAGAACTTCCTCGGTGGGATCGACCCCAAGCTCGGCCTTCCGGCCGATTTCGCGGTGAAGATCGTGCAGCAGGTCGGGAACTACCAGGAGATCTACAACCGGTACCCGGAGCTCGCTCCGCTCGACGGCAGCGTCAACGACCTGTGGACCAACGGCGGACTCATGTACGTGCCGCCCTACCGGTAGCCACTGATCCGACAGAACGCATGCGGTGGGCGGCCGGCACGTCGTGCCGGCCGCCCCTGCGGATCGCCGACCGAACGAAGCGAGCGTGATCCGAAACAGCACCCAGCCGCCACCCGGTGAGGAGCGTGGCAACGCCGTCGCCTGGCATCGCAACATCCGGACCCTCCGGATCGTCGTCCAGGTGGTGGCGGCCGTCGCCGTGTTGGGGCTGCTGGCGTGGATGGGCTCGAACCTCATCACCAACCTTCAACGGCAGAACATCGGCACCGACTTTGGCTTCCTCGACGATCCGACCCGATTCCAGATCCCCTTCGACGACGGCTTCGACCCGCAGAGCCCCGTCTGGCAGATGGTCCTGGTCGGGCTCAGGAACACCTTCCTCGCCGGCCTGATCGGGATCCTCATCGCCAGCGCGGCGGGCCTCATCGTCGGCATCGCCCGACTGTCCTCCAACTGGCTGGTGGCGAAGGTGGCGCAGGTCTACGTGGAGACGTTCCGCAACATCCCACCGCTGGTCATCATCATCTTCTTCGGTTTCGCCATCTTCACCTACGGGCCGTTCCCGATCCTCTCGGAGGCGACCACCTTCTCCTGGCCGGGCTCCAGCCACAGCCTTCTCATCCTCTCCAACCGGACCTGGGGGGTTCCGTCGATCGTCACCGCCGCGGGGGCGGGGTGGCTCGGGATCGCCCTGGTGGCCGGTGCCGCCGCCGCCTACCTCGTGGGGCGGTGGCGTACCAGGCGCGGCGACCGCACCGGACGCCCACCCCACCGGGTGGTGTGGTTTCTGGCGACGTTCCTGGTGATCGGCGCCGCCGCATTCTTCATCACCGGCAAGCCGGCCTCAATGTCGTGGCCGGTGGTGTCGGAGAACCTCCGACGGATCGACGGTGGCTTTGTGCTCAACTACGGTTTCATCTCGGTCGCCCTCGCCCTGGGCCTCTACACCGCCAGCCATATCGCCGAGATCATCCGCGGCAGCATCCAGGCGGTGCCCAAGGGCCAGAGCGAGGCGGCCAACGCCATCGCACTCTCGGCCCTTCAGCGCTATCGCTTCGTGGTCCTCCCCCAGGCGCTGCGCATCGCGGTGCCGCCCACGATCAACCAGTACCTGAACCTGGTGAAGAACACCTCACTCGGCATCGCCGTCGCCTATGCCGAGGTCACCGCCCTGACCCTGAGCTCGATCGGGAACGGGCGACCGGCGCCGCAGTCGATCGCCATCCTGATGGTGGCGTACCTGAGCTTCTCGCTGACGATCTCCCTGATCCTGAACATGTACAACCGTCGTATCCAGCTCGTGGAGCGTTGAGCATGGATCCACAGAATCCCTACGCCCCCGTCGATCTCGGCACGGAGGAGCCGCTGCCGTCCCTGGAGCCGGAGGGTCCCCGCGAGCACCTCCCACCCGGTCGCTGGATCCGGAAACGACTGTTCAACAACCGCTACAACTCGCTCCTGACGATCGTGCTGGTGACGGTCCTGGGATTCGCGACCTACCGCGTCGGTCGATTCCTCTTCGTCACGGCCCGGTGGGACCCGGTTGTCACCAACCTCGAGAACTTCATGATCGGACGGTTCCCGCGCGCCGAGCGCTGGCGAGTCATCGCCCAGGTGATCCTGTGGGCAGCCACGATCGGGCTCGGCTGGGGAGCCGCCGTCGCCGGCGCCCGGTTCCGGGCGACCCAATCGGGCGTCGAGTACCTCGAAGACCGTTCGCTCGCCAAGTTGCGCCGCTACTGGGCTCTGGTCGCCCTGGTCGTCGTGCTGCTCGTCACCGCCGGAACCCTCGGGCCTGCAGTCGTCGCGATCTGCTCCGTGGCTGCCGGCGCCGGGCTCCAGAAGCTCGGGGCCAGGGTACCGGGGCGCTGGATCGGGGCAGTGTGGGCCCTGGTGGGAGCGCTCGGCGTCCTCGGCTTCCAGATCGTCAGCGGGTTCGACGGGCTGGCCTGGCTGTGGACGGCGGTGTTCGTCGCCGCAGGCGTCAACAGCATGCTCTCCCAGCGCGGCTTTCCCGACACCCGTCGCGAGCGACAAACGAGGCTCGCGGCAGCCGCGGCGGTGTTCATCGCCGCGTACTGCATCTACGCCCTTCTCCTCCCCGCCCTCATCGAGACCGAGGGTGTCGGCTGGGACAACTGGGAGGGATTCCGGGTCAACCTCCTCGCCGCCGCGGTCGCGACCGTACTCGCCTTCCCGCTCGGCCTGCTGTTGGCCCTGGCGCGGCGTTCCGGGTTCCCGGCGCTTCGCATCATGGCGACGGCCTACATCGAGCTGATCAGGGGCGTGCCCCTCATCACCCTGCTGCTGATGGCGCAGTACTTCATCGGCTTCTTCCTCAACACCTCGACGCCGCTCTCGTTGGTCTCGCGCGCCCTGGCCGCCATGACCCTCTTCACCGCCGCCTACATCGCGGAGATCGTCCGCGGCGGGCTGCAGGCCGTCCCCAACGGGCAGGTCGAGGCCGGCAACGCGATTGGCCTGTCGCCGTGGAAGACGACCCGCCTCATCGTGCTGCCGCAGGCGCTGCGGGCGGTGATCCCGGCGATGGTGGGCCAGTTCATCTCGTTGTTCAAGGACACGTCACTGCTCTACATCATCGGCGTCGCCGAGATCCTCAAGATCCGGGAGCTGGTGCATGCCCAGCCCGCCTTCCGAGGCTACGGTATCGCCGAGACACTCATCTTCGTGATGTTCGCCTTCTGGGCGGTCTCCTTCACAATGTCGCGGGAAAGTCAACGATTGGAACGTAGGCTCGGAGTCGGAGAACGATGACTAACACCAACAGAGAGAACGACGACCAGGCATTCGCCGACGCCACCGCCATGCGGCGCTCGGGCGAGGCGATGATCGAACTCGAGGGCGTCGACAAGTTCTTCGGAGACTTCCAGGCGCTCAAGAACATCAACATGCGGGTCGCCAAACAGGAGGTGATCGTGGTCATCGGCCCCTCCGGTTCGGGCAAGTCGACCATGATCCGCTGCATCAACCGACTCGAGGAGCACGACCGCGGCCGGGTCGTCGTCGACGGCATCGAGCTGTCCGACGACATCCGCAACATCCAGGAGGTGCGGCGTGAGACCGGGATGGTGTTCCAGCAGTTCAACCTGTTCCCGCACCTGACCGTGCTCGACAACGTGACGCTCGGCCCCCGCCAGGTGCGCAACCTGCCCAAGAAGGAGGCCGACGACCTGGCGATGGAGCTGCTCACCCGGGTCCAGATCCCCGAGCAGGCCCGCAAGTATCCCGGTCAGCTCTCCGGTGGTCAGCAGCAGCGGGTGGCGATCGCCCGCTCTCTCGCCATGAACCCGAAAGTGATGCTCTTCGACGAGCCCACCTCTGCGCTCGACCCGGAGATGATCAAAGAGGTGCTCGACGTGATGAAGGAGCTGGCGAAATCGGGCATGACGATGCTCGTGGTGACCCACGAGATGGGCTTCGCTCGTGAGGTCGCCGATCGGGTCGTGTTCATGGCCGACGGCGAGATCGTCGAGGTCGGCACCCCGGAGCACTTCTTCACGAACCCCACCGAGGATCGCACCAAGCTGTTCCTCAGCCAGATCCTGTAGCGAGACGGCCGGGGAACCCCCCCGCCGGGCTTCCGGCGACGACTGGAGCGGGCGCTTCCCCTCAGGGCGTGGTCGAGATCGGCTCGTCGGCGACCACGAAGTGCTCCGGATGAGGCACCTTGGCCGTCCTGATCCGGTCGATCGCCCGCGCCTCCCGGGTCGCCGCCACCCCGATCAGGCCGAGCAGCGCCCCGGCGCCGAGCAGCACCCGCTGCACACCCCACAGCGCCGCCAGCGACGGCACGACCGCCAGCGGCAGCAGCTCACCGCCGTTCATGTGCACCTGCATCGTGCCGGTGATGCGGCCCACCAGCTCCTCGGGGGAGTTGAGCTGGATGAGGGTGCGGAGCAGCGGGAAGAACAGGCCGATGACGATCCCCCACACCACGGCGCCGGTGACCACCACCGCAAGGGAGTCGGTGCCGACATAGAGAAGGATACCGATGGCGTTGAGGGCGGTGAGGACCGTGACCCCGAGCGCCGAGGTGACCCGGCGCGGCAACCGAGGGAGCAGCAACGACCCGGCGACGAGGCCGGCGCCGAACACGGTGTTGACCCAGCCGAGCGTCTCGACCGCGACGCCGAGCACGTCCCGATAGAAGAGCGGCTCGAGCGCCGAGAAGCTGCCGAACGTGAACCATAGGGCGGTGCCGAGGCCGATGTAGAAGCGCAGCTGCCGGGTCCCGTAGCTGACCCGGAACCCCTCCCGCATCTCGGAGAAGGCGGTGGAGCGCGCCGCGTGCTCCACCGGACGCACCCGCACCGGGAACACGAGCCCCACCGCGATCAACGAGGTCACCGCGTCGATCACGAAGATCCAGTTCACCGTGGCGTAGCGGACGATGAGCGCTCCCAGCGCCGGACCGGCGACGAAGGCGGCCATCCCCACCGACTCGATCCAGGAGTTGATCCGGGTCAAGCGCTGGTCGTCCTCGGTGAGGTAGGGACCGAACGAGGCAACGGCGGTGAACACCGGAGCCCCGGTCAACCCGAGCAGCGCCGCGAACAGGGACAGCGTCGTCATCGATCCGGCGGCCACCATCGCCAGGGTCGCCGGAACGAACAGCAACTCGGAGCCGATGAGTACCCGGCGCGGGTCGAAACGATCCACCAAGACCCCGGCGAGGGCGGTCCCGGCGATGGTCGTCACGCTCATCGTCGCCATCAGGATCGCGATCTGGCCCGCCGAGGCGTCGAGGTCGTACGCTGCCTTCCCCCATACCCCGACGAAGAATGCGGCTTCGCCGCCCACTCGGGAGATGAAGCGGGCGGAGACGACGAGCGCGACGTTGCGATCCCGGAACATGGACGGCGGATGCTACGCCACGGCGCCGACGCGTCGCCCCTGATCGGCCGGGGGACGGCGCCGCTAGCCTGCGAGCCATGCACGACGACCTCCGCACCGCCATCGACACTGCCTTTCCGCGACTGCGCCGGGTGCTCGAGGACCTGGTGCGCATCCCGTCGGTGAGCGCCCCCGGTCACGACCCGGCCGAGGTGCGCCGATCGGCGGAGATCACCGCCGGCCTGTACCGCGACGCCGGGTTCCCCGAGGTGCGGCTCCTCGAGGTCGAGGGTGCCCACCCGGCCGTGTTCGCCGAGATCCCGGCCCCCGACGGGGCGCCGACGGTGCTGCTCTACGCCCACCACGACGTCCAGCCCTCCGGACCGATCGAGGAGTGGTCGACCCCGCCCTTCGAGCCGGCGGAGCGGGACGGGCGCCTCTACGGGCGGGGAACCTCGGACGACAAGGCCAATGTCGTCCTCCACCTGGGGGCGATCGGGGCCTTCGACGGCCATCCGCCGGTGGGGGTGAAGGTGCTCGTCGAAGGTGAGGAGGAGATCGGTTCGCTCCACCTCGTCGATTTCCTGGAGGCCTACACCGATCAGCTCGCCGCCGACGTCATCGTGATCGCCGACTGCGAGAACTGGCGGGTGGGGGTTCCGGCCTTCACCATCTCGCTGCGGGGGCTCACCGACTGCATCGTCGAGGTCCGCACCCTGCAGACCGCGGTGCACAGCGGCATGTTCGGCGGCGCCTTCCCCGATGCCCTCACCGTGCTCGCCCGGCTGCTGGCAACCCTCCACGACGAGGCCGGCAACGTGGCGGTGCCGGGGCTGCTGAGCGGCGACGCCCCACCTCTCGACCTCACCGAGGAGGAGCTGCGGGCCCAGGCCGGAGTGCTGCCCTCGGTCGAGCAGATCGGCGAGGGCACCCTCACCTCCCGCATGTGGCGGAAGCCGGCGATCTCGGTGGTGGCGATCGACGCCCCGCCGATCCGGGAGGCGATCAACCAGCTCGTCCCGGTGGCCCGCGCCAAGGTGAGCATGCGCATCGCCCCCGGCGAGGATCCGAAACGCGCCCTCGACGCCCTCGTCGCCCACCTCGAATTTCACGTGCCGTGGGGCGCCGAGGTCATCGTGACCCGTGGAGTCGAGGGCGAGGCCTTCGACCTCGACAGCACCGGGCCCGCCTACGACGCCTTCCGGGAGGCGTTCGCCGCGGCCTGGGGAGCCGAGCCGGTCGACATCGGCGTGGGCGGCTCGATCCCGTTCGTGGCGGCCTTCTCCCGCCTCTACCCCGACGCCCCGATCGTGCTCACCGGTGTCGCCGATCCGTTGAGCCGGGCCCACGGCCCGGACGAGAGCCAGGATCTCGACGAGCTGCGCCGCGGCATGCTGGCCGAAGCGATCGTGCTCCGGCTCCTCGCCGGCTGACCCCCCTCCGCCGCCGCCGGCGCAGTCCGCCTCCCGCCGCGACGGAGGGGCAGGCCATCGACCCGCCCCTCCGCTTCACGATCCCGCCGTCAGTGACTCACGGCGTGATCCTGCCCTCGCCACCGACCGGGTAGGCGGCCGCGGTGACAGTGCCTGCGAGCCCTCCATCGACGGCCGCAGCCTGGATGTAGTTGCTCAGGGCCTGCTGGTAGCTCACCCCGAGCACCGTGATCGGCGCATCGCGGAACGGGTACTGGTCCCCGCCACGGGCGGAGAAGTCGATCGTGGCGACCGAAAGGTCGGAACCGGCGACCACCGCCCCGCCGGTGACGATCATCGTGCCGCCGTCCAGCTCCACTTCGGTGATGCGGGTCCCCGGCGTCGTGACGTTGCCGTCGGCGTCGAGCACCTGGGCGGTCCCGTTCGGGTCGTAGCTGAAGGAGAAGCCGGCGATCTGGGCGAAGCGACCGTCGACGCCTTCCACGTTGGACACCGCGTTCTCCAGGATCTCCTTGAACTGCGCCCGGGGAATGTCCGGGACGATCGCCACGAAGTTGGAGAACGGCAGCATGTCGAACGTGTCGAGCTCGGTGAGGTCACCGGCCGGGATCACACTGTCGTTGCGGATGCCGCCGCCGTTCTGCAGCGCCACGTCGGGCGCACCCAACCCGAAGCCCGCGGCGAGCTCGGTCGCCTGCCACAGCAGGGCGTCGGCGATCAGGTTCCCCTCGTTCGTTTCCATGGTGCGCACGTTGCCGCGCACGCCGTCGAGATCGACCTCGGAGGTCCCGATGACGGTGGTGGCCAGGTCGGCCAGGTAGGCCTCGACCGGATCCTCCACCGTCGCCTTCAGCGTGGCGTCCTGGGCTTGGCCCATCACCGCCACCGGGTCGCTCGAGGCGGCCACGTTGAACAGCCGGCCCGCCGCGTTGAACGTCGCCACCAGGTTGCCCACGTAGCGGTACTGGCCGCTGGTGGTCACCACCGGCACTCGGGTGCCGTCGGCGTTGGTCGCCCACATCGGGTAGGTGCCCGCCACCTCGGTCTCGTCACCGGGGATGAGGGGCGTGTCGGCGTTGGCGAGCAGCTCGTCACCGCCGCCGGCGATCATGATGTCGACACCGGAGAGCTCCGGCGCAAGCGCCAGGTCCTCGTTGATGTCCTGCAGGTGGCTGATCGCGATGACGATCTCCGCCCCGCCGGCCCGCAGCGTGTCGACCTGGTCCTGGATGGCGCCGGCCACGTCGGGATCGACAACGACGTCGCGCGGGCTGCTGATGTAGGACAGCAGCGGCGTGGTGGCGCCCACGATGCCGATCTCGTGGCCCCCGACCGTCACCATCGTGCTCGGGGCAATGGTCCCGGCGTCGACGAGGGCCTGCAGGTTCGCCTCGCCACTGAAGTCGAGGTTGGCGCTGACATACGTCGGCGGGGTGGTGTAGGCCCCGATGAAGTCGGCGAGCACGTCCGGACCGAAGTCGAAGTCGTGGTTGCCGAGCTGCACCGCGTCGTAGCCGAACGATTCGAGCGCCCGGACGTCGTAGTAGGTACCGCTGTCCAGCGTGGCGCTGAACTCCGGGCCTGCCAGGAAGTTGTCACCCGACGAGATCAACAGCGAGCCGGCGGTCGTCGCGGTGGCGGTCGCCCGCAGCCCGTCGAGCACGGTCAGGAAGCGGGCAACGCCGCCCACCCCACCGTCGTCGAGCAGCTCCGATTCACCGTCGTTGTTGTGCAGGAACGTCATCGCGTAGAGCGGGTTGACCTGGGACCATCCGAAGGCACGGGCGAGGAACGTCGCCATCTGCTCACGCCGCACGGGCGCGTTCGGGCAGTAGCTGGTGTTGTCCGGGGGGTTGCACGACACGGTGATCCCGGCCATGCCGAGGGCACCGATGTTGGCTTCGTGGACGCTGCCGTCGTCGTCACCGAACAAGTCGATCCCGGTGGCGTCGAGGTCGAAGGCACGGGTGAGGAACGAGGCCATCTCGGCCCTGGTGACCACCCTGGTGGGGCAGAAGTGCGTGTTGGCGGGCGGGTCGCACCCGATGGTGATCCCGGCGGCGGCGATGGCGTTGATGTCGGCCTCGAAGATCGACCCGTTGTCGTCGCTGAACCGGTCCGTGGTCGACAGAGGCAGGTTGAACGCCCGGTTGAGGAACGCCGCCATCTGCCCACGCGTCACCGAGCCGTGCGGATCAAACTCGTCGTTGTCCGGCGGATTGGCCCCGATCGTGATTCCGGCGCCCGCGATCACCTCGATGTTCGCCTCGTGGATGTTGCCGTCGTCGTCGACGAACCGGTTCCCGTCGAAGGGCGTCAGGCCGGCGATCTGTCCCCGGATCTCACCTGAGGGATGGGCCGTCGTGTGGATGTTGACGTACGCGGTGCCGGCCCGCAGGCTCGCCACCAGGTCCGCCATCGTCCCGGACAGTAAGTCGGACTCGGCGATGGTTCCCCGCGCCAGGACACCGTCGACGGTGGCTCCGGGGTCGGGGCCGAAGAGGGGCGCCACGGGCGGCCCGTTGGTGCCGGGGGCTCCTTGGTGGATGTGCGAAGCGGTAACTCCGGTGAGCCCGTAGCCGACGACGGTGTAGCTCAGCTCGGTGCCTGCCGCGTTGAGCGAGAACGCCGCCATGCCGGTGGCGTCGGTGGCGACGGCCGGGGTGTGCGCGTCGCCCGACAACGTGGCGTAGAAGTCGACCGCGGTGGGGGTTTGGGCCGCCGCCGGGCCGATCGTCGCCAGCGGCACGATCAGGACCAGGGCAGCCAAGAGGACGGCATGTCTCTTCACGCTGGATACTCCTTCTGTTGCGGGACGCGAGATTCGCTCAGATGGCGCTCCACTGCGGGCACCGTACGCGACGGCCATGAACTCGAGGTGACGCGGGCATGTCCCGCATGAGAACTCCCGGCGCATCCGTCGCCGATTCCCGTGCCCTCCCGTCCGGGAATCCTTCCCGGACCGTCGAATCAGGTTCCTCGTTTTGACACTACCCCCGGCGCGGGAGCAGGCAACCGTGGATTCTTCGCGACCTCGGTGCGGTCGGCCGGCCGGCGGGCGCCGCCGTCCGCGCCGCGCGGCACCCGGCCGATGCCCTCACGACCTCATGTCTCACGATCGTCATAATCTGAGCGCCTAGTTGACAAGTTCCCGAGAAAGCGGGAATCTTCCTGCGGATTACAGCATTACTTCAGGTGGACAAACGAAAGGATGACACTCGTGGCGAACCTCTCCACCGTGAGCCTTCCCGTGCTGCCGCTCCGCAACGGAGTGGTGTTCCCGCATATGGTCGTCACGGTGAGCATCGAATCGGACGAGGCACGAAACGCGGTCGACGCCGCCGAGAACGCCGGCGGCCGGCTCGTCATGGTGCCCCGGATCGACGGTTCCTACTCCTCGGTGGGAACCATCGCCGAGATCCAGGAGATCAGCAACGACGGGGAGACGCCGACGGTGCTCTTCGCAGGTGTCGCTCGCGCCCGGATCGGGTCCGGGAGCGCCGGGACCGACGCCCTGCTCTGGGTCGAGGCGAACCCGGTGACCGAGAGCGAGCCCGACGAGCGCACCACCCAGCTCGCCGCCGAGTACCGGGCGGTCGTCACCGAGATCCTCGAACACCGCGGCATCGGCCGGATGGCCGACCGCATCCTGGACGTGAGCGATCCTGGTCAGCTCGCCGACCTGGCCGTCTACTCCCCCGACCTCTCCCTCGCCCAGAAGGTCGAGGTGCTGGAGACCATCGACGTGCAGGCGCGGCTCGAGATGGTGCTCGGCTGGATGAACGAGGTGCTGGCCGAGTTGTCGCTGCGCGACCAGATCCGGCGGGACGCCACCGAGCGCATCGACAAGACCCAGCGCGAGTACCTGCTGCGCCAGCAGATGGAGGCGATCAAGTCGGAGCTGGGAGACGGAGGCGGCGACGTCGTCTCCGAGTACCGGGCCCGGCTCGAAGCAGCCGACGTGCCGGAGGCGGTGCACGAGGCCATCACCCGTGAGATCGACCGCCTGGAGCGGATGAACGAGCAGAGCCCGGAACACGGCTGGATCCGCACCTGGCTCGACACCGTCTTCGACGTGCCGTGGTCGCAGCGAACCGAGGACCACCTCGACCTGACCGCGGCCCGGGAGGTGCTCGACGCCGACCACACCGGCCTCGACGACGTCAAGGACCGCATCATCGAGCATCTCGCGGTCCGCAAGCTGCGCTCCGAGCGCGGCATGGACGCCGCCGGCGACGGCCGCGAGAGCGGCGCCATCGTGCTCCTCGTCGGCCCTCCCGGCGTCGGCAAGACCTCGCTCGGCGAGTCGATCGCCCGCGCCCTGGGGAGGAGCTTCGTGCGGGTGGCGCTCGGCGGTGTGCGCGACGAGGCCGAGATCAGGGGCCACCGGCGCACCTACGTGGGGGCCCGGCCGGGCCGCATCGTCCGCGCCCTCACCGAGGCGGGCAGCATGAACCCGGTGTTCCTGCTCGACGAGATGGACAAGGTGGGCGCCGATTGGCGGGGCGATCCCTCCTCGGCACTGCTCGAGGTGCTCGACCCTGCCCAGAACCACACCTTCCGCGACCACTACCTGGAGCTGGACCTCGACCTGTCGCAGGTCATGTTCGTGGCGACCGCCAACGTGGTCGACACCATCCCCGCTCCCCTGCTCGACCGCACCGAGGTGATCCGCCTCGACGGCTACACCGATCGGGAGAAGCTCGAGATCGCTCGCGATCACCTGCTGAAGCGGCAGGTGGAGCGGGGCGGCCTCGCCTCCGAGGAGATCGAGATCTCCGACGCCGCCCTCAGCGGCATCATCGACGGCTACACCCGGGAGGCCGGGGTGCGCGGTCTGGAGCGCCAGCTCGGCAAGCTCATCCGCAAGGTGGTGACCCGGGTGGCCACCGACCCGGCCACGGTCCCGGTGACGGTCACCGACGCCGACCTGCGCGAGCTGCTGGGCAAGCCTCCGGTCCACCATGACGAGGCGGCCGACCGCACCAGCGCTCCCGGCGTGGCCACCGGACTCGCCGTCACCGGCGCCGGCGGCGACGTGCTGTTCATCGAGGCGACGGTGATGGACGGCGAGCCGGGGCTGACAATCACCGGGCAGCTCGGCGACGTCATGCGGGAGTCGGCCCAGATCGCCCTCTCCTACGTGCGTTCCCACGCCAAGGAGCTGGGGATCGATCCGACGCTGCTGGAGAAGCGGTTCCACCTGCACGTCCCGGCCGGGGCCATCCCGAAGGACGGGCCGTCGGCGGGCATCACGATGGCGACCGCCCTGGTGAGCCTGCTCACCGGCCGTACCGTCAAGGACACGGTCGCCATGACCGGGGAGATGACGTTGCAGGGCAGGGTGCTGCCGATCGGTGGGGTGAAGCAGAAGGTGCTCGCCGCCCATCGTGCCGGTCTCGACGAGATCGTGCTGCCGCTGCGCAACGCCGACGATCTCGACGACGTGCCGGACGACGTCAAGAACGAGGTGACCTTCCACACCTTCAACGACATCCGCGAGGTCCTCGGGGTCGCCTTCCCCTGAGCAGCTGCTCGCTGCACTCAACGCAGGGTGGAGAGTCAGGGAGGGTCGGAGACGGGTCGGCTCAACCGCGGCGCCGGGTCGACCGGGCTCGGCCTTGACATCGCCCGCTGCACCGCCGAGGCGGCGGGGGCCGTATCGTGATCGAGTCGAGTTCGGGCGGAAGGAGGACAGAGCCGATGATCGGCAGGGCGGATCCGGTGCGCCGGTTCTTCGAGGCGATGGAGCGGCGCGACTGGCCCGCTGCCGGCGCCCTGCTCGCCTCCGACGCCGAGATCTGGTGGCCGGCGACCGATGAGCGATTCGTGGGCGCTGCCTTCGTGGAGATGAACCGCGCCTACCCGGAGGGCTGGTCAATCGAAGTGGTCGAGACGGTGGGAGACGGTGAGCGGGTTGCGGCCCGAGTCCGGGTCACCCACGGCCACGACGTGGTCTGGTGCGCCGGCACCTACACCGTGCACGACGGCGTGATCGCCATGGGGGTCGAGTACTGGGTCACCGAGGGTGCGGAGGAACCACCGGAGTGGAGGGCGGAGTACTCGTCGTGAGGCTCCGTCAGCCGCGATCCTTGCGGCGGGAGCCGAGCAGCGCCCGCAGTAGGAGGCGGACGTTCCTGGGGCTCTCCCCCACCCGGCGCACCGCGTACGGCCACCAGGCGGTCCCGAACGGAACGTAGAGCCGCACCTGCTCACCCCGGTCAAGCAGCTCCTGCTGCAGCTCGTCACGGACTCCGTAGAGCATCTCGAATTCGTACCGGTCCTTGTCCCAGCCTTCACCCTCGGCGATACGGATGATCTCGGCGATCAGGGTGTCGTCGTGGGTGGCGAAGATCGGGTAGAAGCCGCCCTCGCGTGCCGCCGGCGCCAGCATGGCTCGGGCCACCTCCAGGAACCTGCGGTCGATCTCGTCCCGCTTCGTGACGGCGATCGTGTCGTGCTCGGAGAAGGCGCCCTTCACGAGACGGACGGCGCCACCGGGTACGACGCAGCGGGCCAGGTCGTCGGGGGTGCGGTGGAGATACGCCTGGAGAGTGACGGCGGCCGGAAGGCCGGCGGATCGCAGCCCTTCGAAGAGCCGGATCGTCGCCTCCGTGACCGAGGAGTCTTCCATGTCGACCATGAGGAAGGTGCGGGTGAATCCGTTGTCGGCTTGGGCGACCGCCCGGGCGACGTCGAGGGCGTGGTCGCGGCAGGTCACCTCGTCGATCATCGCCCCGATCTGGGTGGGGTCGACCGAGAGATGCACGTCGAGCCCGGCCATGCCGAGGGCGGCGGCAACGGACTTGAGCTGGGAGACGGTGTGGCGGACGATCTCCTCGTCCCTGACGTACTCGCCCAGGTAGAAGACCGATGCGGTGCGACCCGACGACCGCAACGCCTCGACGGTCGCAAGCACCTCGTCGATGGTAGAACCGCCGACGAAACGGGTGGCCAGGGACGTCAGCGACGCCCGCCGTTGCATGAACCGCGTGATCCGCTCGTTGCGCGCCAGCGAGATCATGCTGCGCTGCCAGAGACCGATGGCGTTCCTCCCCTCGTCGCCGCCCGAGATGGTAAGTCAACCATGAACGAAGGCCCGCCGCCTCGACGGCGGCGGGCCTGGTCGGGAGCTGGGATAGGTCAGCTCTGTCCGGCCGAGTCGTGGAGCGCGTCGTGCCCGTCGTCGTAACATCGACCTCCTTGTCGAGCATCACGATGCGGGACCCCGGGTAAGGGGCGCCTCCGGGGTCGGTGAACCGAACGTGAAAGGTGACGGGGGAGAATCACCCCGGCGGATGGCTTGCCGCCGTGCCATCCCGGGTAACGTGGCCCGTCCACCATGACGAGCCAGGCAGCCACCGAGCACACCGGATGGCGCGACGGTGTGGTCGCCGTCGCGCCGATCCTGGTCGGCATCGTGCCCTTCGGCCTCGTCTTCGGCGTTGCCGCGGCGGACTCCGTCATCGGCGGCGGCCTCGGCTACGCCAGCTCGATCATCATCTTCGCCGGGGCCGCCCAGCTCGCCACCGTCGACCTCATGAACGTCGGTGCCGCCACGCTGGTGGTGATCGCCACCGCCCTCGTCATCAACTCCCGCATGCTCATGTACAGCGCGGCGCTCGCTCCCCCGTTCAAGGACTTCCCTCCGGCTTCCCGCCTGCTCCTCCCCTACCTGCTCACCGACCAGGCGTTCGCCGTGTCGATCGCCCGCTACGCCGACATCGCCGACCCCGCCTACCGGCGCCGCTTCTACACAGGCGCGGCCATCGCGCTGTGGGTGACCTGGCAGATCACCACCGCCACCGGTGTCCTGGTGGGGGCGCAGGTGCCCGACTCGTGGTCCCTCGACTACGCGGTGCCGCTCATGTTCCTCGCCCTGCTGATCCCGATGCTGACCAGCCGGCCGGCGGTGGTGGCAGCCCTCGTCGGGGGCGGGATCGCCACCGTCGCCCACGCCGCCCCCTATCACACCGGACTGATGATCGGCGCCCTCGCCGGTGTCGTGGCCGGGGTGGCCGCCGAGAGGATCACAGCGTGAATCCCTGGCTCACGGTGAGCGTGATCGGCGCCGGGACCTACCTGATCCGGCTCTCCTTCATCGGCGCCGTCGGATCGCGCCGCATGCCACCGTGGTTCGAGCGAGCCCTCAAGTATGTGGGCCCGGCGGTGCTGGCGGCGATCTCGATCCCGGCCATCCTGCTGGCGGAAGGATCGTTCGATCTCACCCCGGCCGGGAACCCGGAGGTGCTCGCCTCGGTCGCCGCCGGGCTCGTCGCCTGGCGTACCCGGAACATCGCCATCACCTTCGTGGTTGGGATGGGGACGCTGTGGATCCTCCAGGCGGTGCTCTGAGGGGTTCGACGGCAGCGGTCCCGGCCGACATCCACCCCCTTCCATGTCTGCCCCGGGACCCGTAGCATGGCCGGCCGCTGCGACGGGAGACGATGTGGGTGCGATCGAAGTAAAGGGCTTGTCGAAGAGTTTTGGGGACCTGCGCGCCCTCGACGGGATCGACCTCGACATCGAAGCCGGGACCGTCTACGGGCTGCTCGGACCGAACGGTGCCGGAAAGACCACGGCAGTGCGGATCTTGACGACGCTGCTCCTGCCCGACGAAGGCACCGCCACCGTCGCCGGCTACGACGTGGTCAGCCAGGCGGAGCAGCTCCGCCACGCCATCGGCCTCGCCGGCCAGTTCGCCGCGGTGGATGAGATCCTCACCGGGTGGGAGAACCTCGAGATGGTGGCCCGCCTCTACGGCTTCTCCCGGGCCGAGGCGGCCCGCCGTGCCGACGGGCTGCTGGAACGATTCGACCTGGCGGACGCCGGGAAGCGCCAGGTGCGGACCTACTCGGGAGGGATGAAGCGCCGCCTCGACCTCGCCGCCAGCCTGGTCGCCGACCCCCAGGTCCTGTTCCTCGACGAGCCGACGACCGGCCTCGACCCCCGCAGCCGGTTCGCCTTGTGGGAGACCATCGAGCAGCTCGTGGACGGCGGCACCACGCTGATGCTGACGACCCAGTACCTCGAGGAGGCGGATCACCTCGCCAACCGCATCGGCGTGATCGACCATGGACGAGTCATCGCCGAAGGGACCGCGGACGAGCTGAAGGCGATGGTGGGCGGTGATGTGCTCAGCTTCGAGGTGGCGAATCCGGCGCAGATCCATGCCGCGGCCGCTGCGGTGGCGGACGTCGGATCGGAGCCGCCCCGCATCGAGCTGCCCAACCACGTCGTCGTGCCGGTGTCGACCCACGTCGGCGTGATCACCAAGGCAGTCCGGAGCCTCGACCGGGAGGGCATCAAACTGGCCGATCTGGCGATCCGGCGTCCCTCCCTCGACGACGTGTTCATGACGCTCACCGGCCATCACGCCGAAGAGGAGAACGGCAACGGCGCGACCGGCGGACGACCCGGCAGGAAGAGGAGGCGGCAATGACGGCCGAGGTGGCGATCGCGAACCGCAACACCCGCGACCGCTCGATCCGGCGGGTCGTCTCCGACGCGATCGTGATGACGAAGCGCAACGTCCTCAAGTACCCGCGGATCCCGACCCTGCTGGTGTTCTCGACGATCCAGCCGATCATGTTCGTGCTGCTGTTCACCTACGTCTTCGGCGGGGCGATCCAGGTGCAGGCCGTCAACTACGTCGACTTCCTGCTCCCCGGGATCTTCGTGCAGGCCGCCATCTTCGGATCGACCCAGACCGGGGTCGGCCTCGCCGAGGACATGAAGAAGGGCCTGATCGAGCGCTACCGCTCCCTGCCGATGAGCCGGTCGGCGGTCCTCATCGGCCGCACCACCACCGACGGTCTCCGTAACCTCTTCGTCGTCTGGCTGATGACCGTGGTCGGCTACCTGGTCGGGTTCCGCTTCGCCGGGTCGCTGATCCAGTCGGGGACGGCGATCGTCATCGCGGTGCTGTTCGGCTACTCCTTCTCGTGGATCTCGGCCTGGATCGGGATGACCGTCAACGACGTCGAGACCGCCCAGGTGGCCGGCTTCGTCTGGATCTTCCCGCTCACCTTTGCCAGTTCGGCGTTCGTCCCGGTGGCGTCGATGCCGGGGTGGCTCCAGGGCTTCACGAAGGCGAACCCGGTGACGGTGACGGTGGACACCATCCGTGCCCTGGTGCTGGACACGCCCGTTACCCCCCACATCTGGTACTCGCTGGCCTGGATCACGGGGATCGTCGTGGTGTTCGTGCCGCTGGCGGTTCGCGCCTACCGGCGGGCGGTGTAGCGGGCCCGGTCGGCGAGTCCCTCACCCCTGGGCGGAGCCGACCTCCTCGACGGTACGGCCCGGATGGATCGGGCCGCCGGTACCCCGCAGCGAGAGGCCGCTGCCGGCCCCGTACCTCGCCTGGACGATCTCGCCCATGATCGAGACCGCCATCTCCGCCGGGGTCTCGGCGCCGATGTCGAGCCCGATCGGGGCGTGGATCCGGTCGATCTCCTCGTCACTCCAGCCGGCGACGCCGAGCCGCTGCACCCGGGCCCGGTGGGTGCGCCGGCTCCCGATGGCGCCGATGTAGCGCACCGGCGCCCCTTTCACTGCGGCGAAGACGGGGTCCTCAAAACGGGGATCGTGGCTGAGCAGCACCACGTAGGTGCGGTGATCGAGGTTACGATCGGCGAAGACGGCGTCGGGCCACCCGACGATCACCTCGTCGGCGTCGGGAAAACGCTCCCCGGTGGCCCACAGCGCCCGGGCGTCCGCCACCACCACCGTGAACCCGAGCAGCTTGGCGACGGTGACGAGCGGCTGGGCGTTGTGGCCGGCCCCGAAGATCAGCAGCAGCGGCGGCGGCGCCACCGTCTCGATGAAGAGCGCCCGGTCGCCGTAGGTGAGGGTGCGGCTCTGCTCCCGCGCCATCAGCTGCTCGGCGTCGGCGAGCACGTCCTCGGCGATGTCGGGGGGCAGCTCCCCCGAGACCACACCCTTGCCGGCTTCGAGCACGGTGCGCCACCCGGTGCCGGGGCCGGAGATGATCGTGACGACCGCCCCCAGCCGTTCCCGGGCGACGAGGTCTCGGATCGTGGAGAGGGAGCGCTTCACCATCGTTCGATGAAGACGTCAATGGTGCCGCCACAGGTGAGGCCGACCTCGAAGGCCTGCTCGTCGGCGATGCCGTAGGTGACGAGCCGGCTCACTCCCGACTCGAGCACGTCCTGGGCGTGGAGCATCACGTCGTTCTCGACGCACCCGCCACTGACCGAGCCCTCCATGTCGCCGTCCGACGACACGAGGAGCTTGGAACCTTCCCGGCGAGGAGCGGAGCCGTGCACGCGCACCACCGTGGCCACCGCGACCTGCTTGCCGGCGGCCCTCCAGCGATCGTAGGTGTCGAGTACGTCCTTCAACGCACCAGAACTCTAGATACGTTGCGGAGGCCCCCGGCCGGGGCGGTCAGCTCTCCTCCTCGGTGACCCGGGCGTCGGGATCGTGCGGCAGATCGGTGCGCCGGGCCCGCAGCAGGGCGAACGGGGTAGCGTGGAGCAGGTTGGAGACCCGCGACGTGTAGCAGTCGGCGTAGCGCTCGACCTGGCGGGCGAACAGGCTCTTGTCGATCCCGGCCCGCATCAGCGGGCCCCACGCCTCGTTGCGGAGCTGCCCGGCGGCGATCGCCAGCGGCATGATGACCAGGTCGAGCTCGGCGATCTCGCTGCGGACCCGTTCGATCTCGTTCCGGGGGCGGGGCACCTCGACCGGAGGCGGGGCGTACCGGAGGCGGGCCCGCTGCTCGGAGAGACGGAGAGTCGCCAGCCGGGCTTCGAGATCCACCTTGCGCTGCATCAGCTCGGTCAGCTCCTGCTGGCGCGGCTGGAACTCCATGAGGGCGCGCATCTCGCTCTCCAACTCCCGCAGGATGAGGGCGGTTCGCCAGCGCAGCAGCGCCTTGGAGTAGTGGACGTCGCCGAAGATGTGGTCGCCGACGTAGAGGATCTCGTCTCCGCCGAGACCGAGCGAGGCTTCGACCTGCCAGGCGCAACCCCCGAAGAAGACCCCGCCCGGCTCGATCGAGCCCGGGTGTGGCAGCAGCAGCGACGCCTCCTCGTCCACCACCTTGTAGAGGGGCCGGGTGTTGGTGAAGAAGCCCGGCTTGTCGGCCGAGACGATGATCGTGTCGAACAGGTCCCGCCATCCCTTCCCGTCGGGCAGGTAGGGGTCCACGGCGTAGGCCATCATCTGCTGGGTGTAGTCCCATTCGGCGTTGGTGATCAGCATGAGCTGCTTGCCCGCGTTGTGCTGGTCGAGCAGGGTGGGGACGATATCCGGGTCGGGCTCGACGAAGCGTTCCGGGTCGGCCACGATCGCCCGCTTCAGCTCCCCGGCGGCGTGGGCGGTGTCGAGCGCGTCCCGCACCGCCCGGTAGAGGCCCTGGTAACCGAGGCCTGGGGAGACGACCCCGGCGTCCATCAGGTCGACGAGTTGGGCGTAGAGGCTCGCCTCCGACAGCGAGAACAGGGTGTTGAGGAACTCGAACCGCTCCTCGGCCAGGTCGACGACGGTGCCGGCGTAGGTGGTCCGCATGGCGTCGAAGTCGAGGAAGCGGGTGCCGTGGGCGGCCCGGATCACCCACCCGAACCGGGTGGCTTTGAGCAGGTTGCCCTCGTCGAGGTCGATGGCGAGCCCGCGGATGACGGTGTTGGGATCGAAGCTCACGTCCGCCACCGGCCAGCCGTCGGCGAGGAGCCGCGCCTTGGCGTGCTCGAACGCCTCGGCCTCCCACTCCTGCACCCGGTAGTGGAGCAGGGTGTAGTCCATGTCGTAGCCGATGGCCCGGATCGACCGCAGGTTGACGGTGCGGTTGGCGAAGATGCCGCGCTCGGGGGGAATGGGGTCGCCGAACCTCATATGGGGCGGTATGCGACGTATTCGGGGTACCACATGGCGGCGGCGATCTCGGACTCGAGATCCGCCATCGGGGCGGCGAGCCCACTGGCGATGGCCTCTTCTGCCACTGCCATGGCGACCGACTTCGACACTTCGCGCATCCGGGAGATCGGCGGGAAGATCTGCCCGACGCTGAGGCACTCGTGGTCGACGAGGGCGGCGAGCGTCTTGGAGGCGGCGAGGAACATCTCGTCGCTGATGCGGGTGGCGCCGACGACGAGGGCCGCCAGCCCGATCCCGGGGAACACCACCACGTTGTTGGCCTGCCCGATGCAGTGGGTTCGCCCGCCCAGCTCCACCGGGGCGAAGGGGCTGCCGGTGGCGACGACGGCCCGCCCGCCGGTCCAGGCGAGGGCGTCCTCCGGCAGCACCTCGGTCTTGTTGGTGGGGTTGGAGAGGGCCATGATGATGGGCCGTTCGGCGTGGGCGGCGACGTGGCGCACCACCTCCTCGGTGAACAGGCCGGCAGTGCCGCTGACGCCGATGAGCACCGTCGCCGCGGCGTTGCGCACCACGTCGACGAGGCCGATCCGGGAATCGGAGATGTCCCAGCCGGCCACCGCGTCTCGGGGCACGGCAAGGGTGCGCTTGTGACCCGCCAGGTCGGGGCGGTCCTCGATCACCAGGCCCTTGCTGTCGAGCACGAAGATGTGGCGCTCGGCTTCGGCCCGGCTCGCCCCCTCGGCGATTATCGCCGTCAGCAGCTGGTTCCGGATGCCGGCCCCGGCCGAGCCGGCCCCGGCGATGACGACCCGGTGGTCGCGCATCCGGCCGCCGTGGAACGTGGTGGCGGCCATCAGCCCGGCGGCCACCATGGCGGCGGTGCCCTGGATGTCGTCGTTGAAGGAGGCGATCCGGTCGCGGTATTTCTCGAGGTTGTGGAAGCTGGTGCGGTTGGCGAAGTCCTCCCACTGCAGCAGGGCCCCGGGGTACACCTCGATGACGGCGTCGACGAACTCGGCGATGAACTCCTCGTACTCCTCGCCCCGCATCCGGGCGTCCCGGTAGCCGACGTAGAGCGGGTCGTGCAGCAGCTCCTCGTTGGTGGTCCCGACGTCGAGCGAGATGGGGATGCAGCGGCACGGCTGGATGCCGGCGGCCGCGGTGTAGAGGGCGAGCTTGCCAATGGGGATGCCCATGCCACCGGCGCCCTGGTCGCCGATGCCGAGGATCCGCTCGTTGTCGGTGACGACGATGACGGGTCGGTCCACCGGGGCGTGGTTGCGGAACGCCGCGACCATGTTGCCCCGGTCGCGGGGGGTGAGGTAGATGCCGCGGCCGCGGCGAAAGATGCTGCTCCAGTGGCGGCAAGCGGAGGCCACCGTCGGGGTGTAGACGATGGGCACCATCTCGGTGAGGTTCTCGAGCAGGAAGCGGTAGAAGAGCGTCTCGTTGCGATCCATCAGGGCGTTGAGATGGATGTTCTTCTCCATCTCGGTCGGCTTGTGGTCGAACTGCTCACGCACCCGCAGTATCTGCTCCTCGATGTTCGAGACACGATCGGGGAGCAGGCCGACCAGGCCGAAGGCTTCCCGTTCCTGGCGGGTGAAGGCGGTCCCCTTGTTGAGGAGGGGGGTGGAGAGCAGCTCCTGGCCCCGGGCGGCGAGCGGCATGTACCGCTCTCCGGTCTCGGGGTCGATACGCGGCCGGAAATCCGGCGTGGTGGGGGCGAAGGTCATATGCACAGCATACGCAGGGCGCCGTTTTCGCCTAGCCCCAACAGGCCCTTTCGGGCGGGCCGGTCAGCTCTTCCGGAAGAGGCGCCCGAACAGCAGCAGCACGAAGCCGAGGGCGGCGCCGAAGGCGGCGGCCTGGGGCGGGGTGAAAAGGACCTTGGAGTTCTCCAGTTTCACGTCGCGGGCGAACACGGCGCCGATGAAGCCTTCCTGCACCTCGACCTTGAAGGCGGCCAGGAGGCCGCTGCCGCTCTGGTGCATGCTGACGTCGCCGGCGGCGATGGTCATGTTGGAGCCGCTCTGGGTGGACTCGACGTTGCCGCCGACGAAGCAGAAGTTGGCGCCGGCCTGCCGGAAGGAGGCCGAGCCGGACACCATCACGGCGAGGCTCCCGGCCTGGGTGAGCTGGACCTCGTCGCCGGTGACGAGGGGGAAGAATCCTTGGCGGGCGATGATCTCGGAGGGGTGGGCGTCGTCGGCGGTCATGCCGGCTCCTTTCGTTGCTGCGGTGCGGTCTCTTCGGCGAGGTCTTCGACGACCTGCTCGACCTGCATGCGGGTGGCCGTGATGCGCTCCCGGCAGAGGCGGATCAGCTCGGCGGCGCGGGTGACCTTGACGGCGAGCACGTCGACATCGACCTGGTCGTCCTCGATCTCGGTCAGGATCTCTTCGAGTTCCTGCATCGCCTCGGCGTATCCGAGCTGTTTGGCGGGCTTGGTCACGTTGGCTCCTCCCCGCCGACGTTAGTTCTCTCGGGGGACGTACGGACGGTGGAGGCGACGACGCTGCCGATGGTGCCGCCCGCCACCTCGGTGGTGAGAGCGTCGCCGGGCTCGACCTGGGAGGGGTCTCGCACCAGTGCCCCGGCGTCGTCGCGGGTGAGCGACCAGCCGCGGGCGAGGACCCTTCGGGGGTCGTGGGCGTTGGCCCGGGCCTCGGCCGTGGCGAGGCGGATCCCCGCCGCGGCGACCCCGCGCCGCCCGGCCATGGCGAGCCGGGTCCGGCGATGGGCGACGTCGGCGGCAGCGCCGCGCAGTCTCCGGGCGGTGGCGCCGTCGAGGCGGCCGGCGGCGTGTGCCACGGTGGCGGCGGCCGGCTGCAGGGCGGCGAGGCCGCCGCGCCCGGTGCGCCGGGCCGCGGTGTGGAGGCCCTCGTCGCCGCGTCGCAGCAGGGCACGGGCGACACGGGTGAGGTGGCGTACGGCGGAGGCGTGGCGGTGGTCCTCCCCTTCCAGGCGCACCGCGACGGCTCGGCGGAGCCGGGCCCCGTGGCGGTCGAGGTGTTGCCGGAACCCGGTCACCATGGCGACGAGGGCCGCGCCGCAGGCGGTGGGGGTCTTGAGGGCGCGGGAGGCCACCCGATCGGCGACGGTGACGTCGATCTCGTGCCCGATCCCGGTGAAGACCGGCACCGGGGAGGTGGCAATGGCCCGGGCCACCGGCTCGGCGTCGAAGGCGGCGAGGTCGGTCTGGGCGCCGCCGCCCCGCACCAGGGCGACCACGTCGGCGGGTGCGGCGGCGGCCCGGGCGAGGGCGGCGACGATGGCGGCTTCGGCCCCGGCCCCCTGGACGACGGCGTGGTGGACGCGCACCGTCCAGGCGTAGCCGCTGCGGCGCAGCTCGTCGAGGAAGTCGGCTTCGGCTGCGCTGCCGACGCTGGTGACGAGGCCGACTCGGAGTGGCACCGGCGGGACCGGCAACGCCGCGTTGCGGTCGAGCAGGCCTTCGGTGGAGAGGGCCCGGATGAGGCGCTCCCGCTCGGCGGCGAGCCTTCCGAGGGTGTAGTCGGCGTCGATCCAGGTCATGCGCAGTTGCACGGTGCCGCGGGCCGGGTAGTGGCTGACCCGTCCCCGGATCCGCACCTCGACGCCGTCGGTCATGCGAACGGCGCCGGTGCGCTGCAAGAGCCGGTTGACGGCGTCCTTGTCGGAGGCGAACAGGGTCACCGGGAGCATCGCTTCGGGGATGGCGCCGGGCTCGCCGGGGTCGACCAGGCTGAAGTAGACGTGGCCCGACTGGGGACGGCTCAGGTCCCGGATCTCGCCTCGCACCCACACCTCTTCGGGGAAGGCACGCCCGACGGCGCGGCCGATACCGGCGGAGAGATCGGCGACGGTGAAGGTGGGCTCATCCACGCTCGCGACGCTAGCGAGGGTGGGCGACGCTGGGGAGAGGATCGATCAGGGGAGGCCGGCGGCGGCCTCGTACTGGGGGCGACGGATCCGGTAGATGCATTCCCGGCTCAGGTCGTCGGCGGCCTGTCCGAGCTTCGGGGCGATCGACTCGAGCTGCAGGCCGCAGCGTTCGGCGACGCCTCGGCTGCGGGAGTTGGTCTCGTCGCAGCGGATCGTGACGTCGGCGGCGCCGAGGTGGTCGAAGGCGAGCCGGATGGCGGCGCCGGCGGCCTCGGTGACGTAACCGCGGCCTTCGTGGTCCCGGTCGACGAAGTAGCCGACCCCGTACTCGCCGGCGTCGCGGTCGGCGATCGTCACCACCACCTGGACGACGAGAGCGCCGCCGCCCTGCTCGAAACCGCCCATGAAGTAGATCTGTCCCTCGTCCCAGCCGCGGGCGAAGTGGCGGAGCAGCCCTTCGGCGTCCTCCAACAAATCGATCGCCAGCGCCGGGTTGCCCTCCTCGAAGGGCAGGAGGTGCTCCCGGTTGTTGCGGCACAGCTCGTAGTAGGCGGGAACGTCCTCGGGCCGGTAGGGGCGGACGACGAGCCGTTTGGTGGTGAGGGAATCGGGGAGTTCCATGGGACCTAACGCTAGCGGTGCGGGTGGGGGGCGGAGGGCAAGCGGCAGGCAACTAGGGCCGGATCGGCAGGTTCTCGCGGTACCCGGCCATGAGCAGGGTCCCACGACCGTCGACGACCGCGACGACCGCCCGGTCGTACGGCCGGGGCGCTTCCCCCGAGGCCGTCGGCTCCTGCGTCACCGTCAACGGCCCGTCGAGGTAGCAGAGGATCACGGTCTGGCCGGCGTCGAGGCCACCGAGGGACCCGTCGGAGCTTCCGCCGGGAATCCACCTCTCGGCTCCGGCCGCATCGGTCTCCAGCGCCGCCGCCACCGTGAACGCGGAGCCGTAGTCGTGGGCCTGGGCGGCACAGATCTCGCCGGGCTCGACTCTGCCGCACGCCGACAGGGCGAGGATCACGCCTGCCGCCACGATCCCGTGCCCCAACCTGCTCATCCGAGTCTCGATTCGCGGGATGCCATGCAACTTGATCTCATCCTCGGCACCTTCTGGCCTATATTCCCAAACGGGAGGTCATGATGCACAAAGCACGACTCATTCCAGTCTCCGGGATCAGCAGCGAGATCGAAGCGGAGCAAAGGGCGGCCTCTGCGCTCCTCGCCGTCCTGACGGTTGTGCGCGATCTCTCCTTGGAGCTCCTCACACCGCTCGGCGCCTCGAGGGCACATCGCGCCACCGTGGAGGCGTTTACCGAGGTCGTCTACCACCATGAGGGCCGCAAGATTCGCCCCGACGGTCTCATCCGTGTGACGTTCGGCAAATCATCTTGGACTGCCCTCGTCGAGGTGAAGACCCGGGAGGCGATGCTCGATGTGGAGCAGATCAACGCCTACTGGGACATCGCGCGCACTGAGAAGTACGACCACGTCCTGACGATCTCGAACGAGATCTCGCCCATCCCCGGTGAGCACCCCACTCCTGGGCTCCGGGTTCGGTCGAACTCACCGGTTCAAGTGTCCCATCTCTCCTGGACGGCGATCCTCACCACCGCGACCCGGATCAAGCAGCACCGCGGTGTCGAGGATCCCGAGCAGGCATGGATCCTGAGCGAACTGATCCGATACCTGGAGCATCCATCATCGGGAGCGCTGGCGTTCGAGGACATGGGCCCACATTGGGTTTCCGTGCGAGACGGAGCCCGGCTCGGCACGCTGGCTCGCAGGGACGACGGCTTGGCCGATATCGCGAGCCGCTTCGAGCAGCTCATCCGCTACGCAGCGCTCATACTGGGATCTCAGATCGGTGAGGACGTCACGCCGATCCTGTCCCGGTCACAGCGCGACAACCCGGCGGCACGTGTCGCCGCACTCGCCGAGGGCCTCGTCCATGGCGGGACCCTCGAGGGATCCCTTCGGATCGCCAACACGGCCGGCGACATCGCCATCACGGTCGACCTCCGCGCCCAGCAACTCTGCGCGTCGCTCGCCTTCCGCGCCCCCGAAGACCGTGGCGCCCGGGCACGGGTGACGTGGCTGGCGAAGCAGCTCGAGGACTCGCCCGACTCCCTGTCGATCGAGGCGTTCGCGAAGAGCGCGCATCATCCGATCTCTGCCAACCTCGGCGCGGTGCGAGAAGATCGCGCGCTCCTCCTCGATGACCGACACCGGACACCCACACGCTTCCGAGTCCTCCAGCGTGCCGCCATGGGCATGGCGAGGAAGGGGGGAGGGAAGCGCTCGGCCGGCTTCGCTCAGTCCGTTCTCGACCTCATCACCTCGTTCTACGAGGCGGTCGTCCAGAACATCAGCCCCTGGCAGCCTCCGGCGCCGAAGATCAAGCGAGTCGAACCAGAACCCGAGATCGAGCCTGAGCGCCCGAGCCCATTCCTCCCGGCCAGGGTCATCGAGGAACACATCGAGTCCTGACCCCCCATCGCGCCCTTCCCCGTCGCTACTATCCGGATGGCCCAACGGGGATCGCGTGAAGACCCTGACGCCTGCTGCATTCAATCGGGCACGCGGCATGATCGTCGCCTGGGGACGGCCGCTCGACCAGGCACGCTTCGACTGCCACTTCGCCTTCGGCCCCTGCCGCAACGTCTACGTCGAACTCGGCGAGTTCCAGAACCCCGACGGCGGCTTCGGCAACGCCCTCGAGCCCGATCTGCGCACCGCGGCGTCGTCGGCGATCGCCACCCTCACCGGCCTCGAGATCGCCCGGGAGTTCGACATCCCGGCCGACCAGCCCGTGATCGGGCGGGCCACCGACTGGCTCGTCGAGCACTACGACGACGCCCGCGACGTCTGGCCGATCGTGCCGCCCGAGGTGGAGGACGCCCCCCACGCCCCCTGGTGGAGCTACGCCACCACCGCAGAGACCTTCGGCTCCTTCCACGTCAACCCCACCATTGCCATCGCCGGCCTGCTCCACACCTTCACCCGCCTCGTGCCCCCGCCGTTCCTCGCCCACCTCGACGAGGTCTCCCGCCGCCGCCTCGACGGGACCGCCGGGGAGATGGGCATGTTCGACGTCCTCTGCTGGATGGACCTCGCCGTGGTGGTCGATCCCCCGTTCCGGGACGAGATCTACCAGGCCCTGCGGGCCGCCGTCCCCCATCTCGTCCAGACCAATCCCGCCACCTGGCAGGAGTACGGGCTGACCCCCATCGACGTCGCTCCCAAACCCTCGGCGCCACTCGCCGCCGCCCTCCCGCCCGGGGTGATGGACGCCTACCTCGACCACCTCATCGACACCCAACTCCCCGACGGGAGCTGGCCGCTGTCCTGGTCGTGGGCCGACCTCCACCCCGCCGCGTGGCGGGAAGCCGAGCAGGATTGGAAGGGCTTCCGGGCCGTCGCCATCCTCTCCGCCCTCAACGAATGGGGCCGGATCGAGCACAAGTAGTCAAGAGCCTCCTCAACGTGAGGTAACTTGACCCCTTGTGACCACAATTCGTTCCTACGCCACCCGCTTCTTCACCTCGCGGGGAAGCGCCGCATTCGTCGTGGCGGCGCTCGCCGTCGGCATCATCGCCGGGCTCGCCGCCGCCCTGCTCGTCGAGTCCCTCACCTGGGTCGGCAACGTCCCCGACTACCTCTCCGACGACGTCTCCCTCGGCCGCTGGGCGCCGCTGTTCGCCATCCCGGCCGGCATGTTCGTCTCCTGGCTGCTGGCCCGCCGCTACGGCCACGAAATCGAGAGCGGCGGCGTCACCGAGACCATGGTCGGGGTCTCGCTCCGGGCCGGCTACCTCACCACCCGCACCATCGGACCCAAGATCGTCGCCACCGCCGCCACCCTCGGCACCGGAGGCTCCGGCGGACGAGAGGGCCCGATCGTTCTCATCGGCGCCGCCATCGGCTCCTCCCTCGCCCGCTACACCCACTTCGGCGAGGACCAGATCCGCAGCCTGGTAGCCGCCGGGGCCGGCGCCGGCATCGGCGCCTCCTTCAACGCCCCCATCGCCGGCATGCTCTTCGCCCTCGAGGTCATCCTCGGCAACTTCGCCATCCGGCACCTCAACGCGGTGGTCGTCGCCTCCGTTGCTGCCGCCGTCACCACCCACAGCATCGTCGGCCAGGAGCGTTTCCTGTCGGCCCCGACCCACAGCCTCGACGACCCCCGCGAGCTGCTGCTCTACGTCCTGCTCGGATTGGTCGCCACCGTCGCCGCCGTGCTCTTCCTCCGCACCCTCAACCGGGTGGAGAAGGAGATGCACGGCCGCTCCTACCCCGACTGGCTCCGACCACTCATCGGCGGCCTCAGCGTCGGGCTCATCGGCGTCATCGAGCCCCGGGTGCTGGGCACCGGCCAGGAGTTCCTCGCCCACCTGGTGCGCCTCGGCCCCGACAGCGACCAGCTGTGGGACGTCCTCCTCGCCCTCGGCCTGCTCAAGATGCTCACCAGCGCCATCACCCGCTCCGGAGGCGGCTCCGGCGGGACCCTCATGCCGAGCCTCTTCATCGGGGGCGCCCTCGGCGCCGCCATGGCGCAGATGATCGCCCCGGTGTGGGGCTTCTCCGAGCTCAACGTCGGAGCCTTCGCCCTCATCGGGATGGCCGCCTCCTTCGCCGCCGTGGCCCGCGCCCCACTCACCGCCATCCTCATCGTCTTCGAGGTCAGCGGGAGCTACAACCTCGTGCTGCCGCTCATGCTCGGCGTCGCCCTCGCCACCCTGCTCGCCGAACGCCTCTTCTCGGAGTCGTCGTACACCCTGCCGCTGATGCGCAAGGGCATCCACCTCCTCGCCACCGAAGACATCGACCTACTCGACACCGTCACCGTCGAGGAGGTGATGAGTCGCTCCTCCGACGTCATCGACCCGTCGCTCACCATCACCATGGCCGCCGAGGTCCTCGACACCCAGCGCCACCACGGCATGCCGGTGGTGAAAGACGGGAGGCTCGTCGGCGTCGTCACCGTCTCCGACCTCGCCACCGCCGAGGAGGCCGGCGAAGGGAACCGGCTGGTCACCTCCGCCATGGTGGAAGAGCCCATCACCGTCACCCCCGGGATGCCGGTCTCGTCCGCCCTGGCCCGCATGGCCGCCCTCGGGGTCGGTCGGCTCCCGGTCGTCGCCGAAGACGACTCGGGCCGGTATCTCGGCATGTTCCGGCGCGAGAGCGTCGTGCGCGCCTACCACCACGCTCTCGGAGGCACCGCCGACCGCCAGCTCTACCGCGAACGTCTCAAGCAGCGGCTCCAACCCGGCACCACCTTCTACGAGCTGCCGGTGCGGCGCGGCTCGACGGCTTCCGGGAAACTCGTGAAGGACCTCGAATGGCCGGAGGGCGCCACCCTGGTGTCGGTACGCCGCGGCGCCTCCGTGCTCATCCCCCACGGCGACACGGTGATCCGGATCGGCGACACCATCACCGCCTTCGGCACCGGGGACTCCCGGATCGCACTCGCCTACCTTCTCGAGCACCAACCCGAGCCCGGCACCGAACCGGACGGGAACCCTCGCTAGGTCGCACCGCCCTCGGCGGCGAGCCGTCCGAGAGCCTCCAGCACCCGGTCCACCTCGCCCGGCGTGTTGTAGTGCACGAACCCGATCCGGACCAGGCCGCCCCGGTCGGCCCGGCCCAGACGCTTCATCACCTCCACCGCGTAGTAGTCGCCGTGCCACACGAAGATCCCGTCGTCACCCAGCCGGCGGGCGACCTCGGCCGGCGCCAGGCCCGCCACCTCGACCGCAAAGGTAGGGGTACGTCCCACGGCGTCGGGACGCCCGTGGAGGCGGACCCCGGGGATCTCCGCCACCCCGGCGAGGAACCGCCCCGAGAGCGCCGCCTCGTGGGCGGCAACCGCCTGCATTGCGGTGGTGAGGCGCTCCCGGCGGTGCGACCCCTCCCCCAGGCTCGCCAGGTAGTCGACGGCCGCCGTCACCCCGGCGAGGCTCTCGAAGCTCTGGGTACCGGTCTCCCACTTCCCCGGCGGGACCGCAGGCGCCGGGCGGATCCGGACCGCATCCAGCGACGCGAGCAGCTCGTGGCGGCCGTAGAACACCCCGGTGTGGGGCCCGAAGAACTTGTAGACGGACGCCACCGCGAAGTCGGCGTCGGCGGCCTGGACGTCGATCCGGCGGTGGGGAGCGGCATGCACCGCATCGACGTACACCAGCGCCCCCACCTGGTGCGCCATGCGGGCGACGGCGGCGACGTCCACCACCGTCCCGACCGCGTTCGAGGCGTGGGTCACCGCCACCAGCCGGGTCCGCGGCCCGATCGCCTTCTCCAGCGAGGCCGGATCGAGGGAGCAGCCCGCTGCCGGGTCGAAATCCACGAACCGCACCGTGGCGTCCGCGTCACGGGCGGCGAGCACCCAGGGCCACACGTTGGCGTCGTGGTCGAGCCGGGTCACCACCACCTCGTCCCCCGGCCGCCAGGTCCACGCCAGGGCCCGGCTCACCGACAGGGTGATGGAGGTCATGTTCTGCCCGAAGGCGATCTCGTCGGGACCGGCGGCGTTGAAGAAGTCCGCGACGGCGGCGCGGGCGGCGTCGACCGTCGCCGCGGTCTCCCTCCCCGTCACGTACAGGCCACCGTGGTTCGCCCCGCCGGCCTCCATCAGGCCGGCCATGGCGGCGATGGCGCCGTCCACCACCTGGGTGCCGCCCGGCCCGTCCAGATAGGCCGCCGGCTTCCCACCCACCGTGCGCCGCAGCGCCGGGAATCGGCTCCGGATCGCCTCCACGTCGAACGTCATGTCGGTTCCTCCTTGCGGGCACGTTACCGGCTCTGTTCCGGGCGCCGCCGACCGATCTCCTCGCTTGAGCGCCTCCGGGGCGATACATTGGCCGCCGTGGAACCGGCACCCCCCATCACGCCCGTGCTGCTCTCGGGAGGGAGCGGCACCCGCCTCTGGCCGGTGTCGCGCCGCGCCCACCCCAAACAGCTCCTCCCCCTCGTCGACGAGCGCACCATGCTGCGCGCCACCCTCGACCGGGTCCAAGGCCTGCCCGGGATCACCCAACCCCTCGTCGTCGGGAGTGTCGCCCACGCCGACCTGGTGGCAGCCGACCTACGCGAGGCCGGCTTCGCTCTGGACCGCATGGTGCTCGAACCGATCGGTCGCAACACCGCCCCGGCGGCAGCCGTCGCCGCCCTGGTGCTCGCCGAAGGCGGGGACGACCCACTCATCCTGCTGCTCCCCGCCGACCACGTGATCGACGACGGGGACGCCTTCGTCGCCGTCGCCCGCCGCGGCGCCGAGCTGGCTGCCCAGGGCTACCTCGTCACCTTCGGCGTCGTCCCCACCTATCCCGAGACCGGCTACGGCTACATCCGCAAGGGCGACCCGCTCAACGGAGACGCCGCCCGGGTCGCCGAGTTCGTCGAGAAGCCCGACACCACCACCGCCGAGGCGTACCTCGCCGACGGCGACCACCTCTGGAACAGCGGCATGTTCGTGTTCCGGGCGTCCCGCTACCTGGAGGAGCTGGAGATGCGGGAGCCCGCCATCGTGGCGGCCTGCCGGCGCGCCGTCGCCGCCGCCGACCGGTCCCACGGCATCCTGCTCGACGCCACCGCCTTCCGCTCCTCCCCCTCGATCTCGATCGACTACGCCGTGATGGAACACACCGACGACGCCGTCGTCCTTCCTCTCGACTTCGGCTGGAGTGACGTCGGCTCGTGGTCGACGGTATGGGAGATGGGCTCCGGCGACGACCGCGGCAACGTCATCGTCGGCGACGTCCACGCTCGCGACGTCACCAACAGCTACCTGCGGTCCAGCCATCGCCTCGTCGCCGCAGTCGGCATCGATGACATGCTGGTGATCGAGACCGCCGACGCGGTGCTGGTGATGCCGCGCGACCGCGCTCAGGACGTCAAGGACATCGTCGAGTTCCTCCGCTCCGAGGGACGGCGCGAGGCCGACGAGGTTCCCGTCTCCCATCGCCTGTGGGGCCTGGAGGAGCTGCTCGCCCGTGGCGACGGCTACCGGGCCGAGCGCCTCACCGTGCTGCCGGGGGCCGAGGTCACCCTTCGCCCCGGCGAGGCCGCCGGCGCCTCCTGCATCGTGCTGGCGGGCACGGCCTGCACCGACGCCGGCGCCCGGGAGCCCGGCACCACCTTCCCGGTGGATCGGGACGTCACCGTGCGTAACGAGGGCCCGGCGCCCATCGACCTCCTCCTCGTCCGTGTCGACGCACCACCCCTGGCCGAAAGGAGCGGCTCGTGCTGATGCCGGCCATCCTGTTCATTGCCGCCCTGCTCGTGCTCGGCATCGTCTTCGGCCGCATGCTGATGCGGCGCGACGCCGAGCGGAAACGGGCGGAGTACGAGGCCAAGCTGCAATCGGGAGACACGACGAAACCCGCCGGCAAGAAGCGACGGATGACCCGAAGGGAAAGGATCCTCGCCACCCTCGAACCTGCCCCCGAGATCCCCACCATCATCGACCTGATGCACGAGGAGGCCCGCGACACCGGGGTGAACGAGATCGCCGGCGGGGAAGGACTCGAGGTCCCGGTCAAGCTCAAGGTGTGGCAGCGCGACGGCGGCCCCCACACGGAATGCCCCCGGCAGTCGCTCCACTTCGAGATCGCCGCCGGGGTCTCCCCGGAGCAGGCGACCGTCGAGGACGTCCGGCTGCACTGCCGCGAGCCCCATCCGGCAGCTCCCTCTCCCGCGCCGGAGCGCCAGCCGGAGCCGGAGCCGCCCTTCACGGAATCGGAGCCGCCTGAGGACGACCCGAGCTGAGATCGGGTCAGGGCAGGGGAACCGCCGAATGGTTGGTCCCTGGCAGGAAGAGGACCAGCGCCACTGCCAGCGCCACGATGCCGAACACCGCCAGGGCGGCGAACAGGATCGGAACCAGGCGACCGCCGACGCCCATCTCCGTCTCCTCCTCGCGGGGATGCCGCACGCTCATCGTCACCGATCGTATCACCGCCGCCCCGCCGCTCCCGGGAGGGATGAACCGGACCGGGACGGAACCACCGGGTAACCTCGTTCCGACGATGGATTACTGCTCACATTGCGGGGCCAAGAGCAGCCCGTCCTGGGTGTTCTGCCGAGACTGCGGCGCCGGCCTCGACGTTGCCGGGGCCGCGGTCCGGCCGGCGTTCTGCACTTCGTGCGCCTACGGGCTCGCCCTCTCCTGGCGGTACTGCCCGCGGTGCGGGGTCGAGACCCCGGTCGCCGACCGGGAGCGCTCGACCCGGCTCACGGTCGAGAACGCCGGCGCCCTCGAGGCAACCGCCCACCTGAAACGACAGGCGCCGCTGGTGCCGGAGGTGGTCGAGACCCCCGAAGTGGAGCTGATCAGCCGCGGCTGGGACCCGGCCGAGACCGAATGGGTAGACGTGTCCGAGCCCGACATGGTCGTCACCCTCCCCGAGGATGACGAGGTCGACGTCGACGCCCCCGAGGCCCGGTCGCTCCCCGATCCGGTGCCGGCGTCCGCGAACCGCCCGGGAGCCGCGACGGCGACGCCACCCCTCCCCGGCCGGACCGCCACCGAGCTC
>Ga0315551_10000129_pt1 | contig 56945 bp, 56 predicted proteins | sample SalMarSW160290MG_FD_203678 | JGI IMG/M metagenome (GOLD analysis project Ga0315551, IMG submission 203678) | Salt marsh sediment microbial communities from the Plum Island Ecosystem LTER, Massachusetts, United States - Salt Marsh Sediment SW1602-90 ...
GATGTTGATATTATTGCCCACCCTACTTGCCGCCTTTTGGGAGAGCGTGAGCCCGTAGCCATAGACTTGGAAGCTATCTTCCGGGCAGCAGTCGAGAATAATAAGATTATGGAGATTAACGCCATGCCTGACCGCCTTGATTTAAAAGATATTCATGCTTTCCGTGCCAGAGATTTGGGGGTAAAGCTCGCCATTGGGACCGACGCTCATAGCATTGCTCATCTGGGCTTTATGCGATTCGGAGTTGGTGTTGCTCGGCGGGCTTGGTGTGAGCCGCAGCATATATTAAATACTTTGCCCCTGGCAGAATTGCTTGCCGTTTTAAATAGAAATGCGGGGTAAAGTGGATGGAAGATTCAGGCGGCTTTTCGCGGGAATGTCCTGTAATTTTGCCTACTCACCTAATATCTGAATAATAAGCTTTCGAGACCTGGGGCGGTTGTCAAAATCAACGAAAACTATCTGCTGCCAGGTGCCCAGAGTTAACTTCTTATTCACAAAAGGTATTATTAGTGAAGCTCCAAGCGTGGAAGCACGCACGTGGGAATGGCCGTTCCCATCCCCCCAAGTTTTGTTATGCTCATAAGGAATATTCTGGGGTATCACCCTATCCCACATATTCTTAAAATCGGAAACTAGATTTGGCTCGTACTCTATGGTGGTTATTCCGGCTGTTGAACCGACTATAAACAAAGTGACTATTCCGCTATTAATCCCAGATTCCTCTACATCCTTCGCCACCTGAGAGGTTACATCGATAATGTCGCAATTACCTTTCGATTGAAGGGTGATGTCTTTAGTGACTACAGTCATATCTTTACCTCCTGCCATATAATATCGTCTAATTTAAATACAGGCCCATCACGGCATACCTGTTTTAAGCCTTTCTTGGTATTTATAGTGCAGCTATAGCAAGCTCCAAAACCGCATCCCATCCTCACCTCAAGGGAAACCTGACATTTTCTTAGTTTGAGATTACTTTGCTTCTCACCCTCACCTTTATCCTCTCCCTTCAAGGGAGAGGAATTAAGGGTGAGGGCCATGGCCTTATACATATCTGCTGGACCACAGGCATACACCTGGTCAGCCCGGTCTAGGAAATCAGGCAGAATATTCGTAGCCATGCCTTTCTTGCCCATGCTGCCATCCTCGGTGACGGGAATAAATTGAACTTCTTTTGGTAAAGGTGAGAGTTTGCTTTGCCTCTTGCCTGCAGGCGAAAAAGGATAGAGCTGAGCAGCAGTGCTCGCTCCATGAATTAAAGTTATCTGGTGTTGTGACGCAGCATACTGCATCAAGAAAACAAGTGGGGCAATGCCAATTCCTCCAGCCACCAGCAGCAAGTTCCTTGCTCCTGGCTCGATACTAAAACCCTTGCCCAAGGGGCCAAGAATGTCTATTCTGTCACCTGTCTGTTGCTGGGACAGCCAGAGGGTGCCTTTGCCCGCTACCTTGAACAGGAGGGCAATCTCACCCTCACCTGAATCCTCTCCCGTCAAGGGAGAGGATTGATGGACGCTGAGAGGGCGGCGTAATGTAAAATCTCCACACCGCACTGTGATGAATTGACCTGGCTGAGCCGCCACTGCTATATCTGACGCTTCAACCCACATGAGGTGTGTACCGGGCATGACCTTCACATTAGAAGATATTGTGCATAGTGATTGTTTCATGCTAAAACCTAAACAATATCAAAGTTTAAAGATAAAAAAGCAAAATGACAGAGCAAAAATCAAAAACGAAACCTTTTCCCATTTTGTCCCGATTAAATCGGGATTAATTTTTAACTTTTGCCTTTTGATTTTCTTAAGTACTCCCTGAGTGGTTGAACGTTAAAGATTTGGCTACTATTTGCCAGCGCCCCTATAGCTACCCTAGCAGTGTCTAATGAGGTGAAGCAGGGTATCCTCTTTTCTGCCGCGGCACGCCTGATATCTAACCCATCTTTTAGCGGAATGCGCCCTCCCGTGATAGTATTAATCACTCCGCTCACGGAATTATCTTGAATAACATCAACGACGTTAGGATGCCCCTCGCTTAGCTTCTTGGTCACCAGTTTTACCGGGAGTCCCATAGACTCGATCATCTCTGCGGTCCCCTCCGTGGCGTAGAGTTCATGGTGAAGGGAATGCAGTTGTTTAATCAGAGGCGAGGCTTCATCTTTATCCTTGTCTGCAATGCTAAGCAGCAGACTACCTCCTTGAGGCAGCATCAATCCAGCAGCTAAAAGTGCCTTAACCAGAGCTGCCTCAAAGCTGTAATCAATCCCCATAACCTCGCCCGTGGATTTCATCTCAGGACCAAGGTAGCTATCTACTCCAATCAATTTGGACATGGAGAAAACAGGAGCCTTTATACCTACCAGGTTTTGTCTCCTCCATAGGCCACCTTCATAGCCTTGCTCCCTGAGGCTAATCCCGGCCATTACCTTAGTGGCAATTCTTACTATGGGCACGCCGGTTACCTTGGAGATAAAAGGCACGGTTCGGCTGGCGCGGGGATTTACCTCAAAAACATATACCGTTGAGCGACCATTTTCCTTCATGATTACCATCTGGACGTTCATCAACCCTTTAATTCCCAGAGCCAGTCCAATTCTCGTGGTGTAATCCACCATAGCATTTACTTCGTCTTGAGTGAGATTGATTCCCGGGTAGATAGACAAGGCGTCACCGCTATGTACGCCAGCTCTTTCAATATGCTCCATCACGCCAGGAATAAGAACCTTTTCCCCGTCGCAAATGGCATCTACCTCGACTTCTTTACCATAGAAATATTTATCAATGAGCACAGGATGCTGGCTGTCCATCTCCAGAGCCAGTGTCAGGTAGCGGATTAACTCAGGTCCGTTGTACACGATTTCCATAGCCCGGCCCCCCAGGACATAGCTAGGGCGTACTAAGACCGGATAGCCCAGGTTCCTGGCTACGTTTAGCGCCTCTTCAACGGATGTCACTCCAGCCCCCGGCGGCTGAGGAATACCTAACCTGTCCAGGAAATCTTCAAAGCGATGACGGTCTTCAGCGATGTCTATAGCCTCGGCACTCGAGCCGAGTATCGGCAAATTGTTGCGAGCTAAGAGCCCAACTAGATTAATGGGTGTTTGTCCACCGAGCTGGACGATAGATGCTGGAGCAGAGCCATTATTACTTTCATTCTCAAGTATATCTCGGATGCTTTCCTCATCTAACGCTTCGAAGTAGAGGCGATTACTGGTGTCGAAATCGGTGGAAACTGTCTCGGGATTAGAATTGACCAAAATGCTCTTGATTCCTGCCTCTTGAAGCGCCCAGGCTGAATGGACGCAGCAATAGTCAAATTCAATTCCTTGCCCGATGCGTATAGGCCCGCTGCCGATGACCACGGCTTTCTTTTCTGCCAAAGGCTCGGCTTCGTTCTCTTTTTCATAGGAGCTGTAGAAATAAGGGGTCTCAGCATCAAATTCGGCAGCACAGGTATCTACCATCTTGTACACCGGGCGGATTTGCCATTCATGGCGGATTTGCCTTACCTGCTCCGGCAACCTATCGGCCAAAGTGCCCACTTGCTCATCGGAAAAACCTAGCCTCTTCGCCTCCCATAGAAGCTCCGGTTTCAACGGTTCGGAAAGAAGCCTCCTCTCCATGTCCACAATATTCTGGAACTTATAAATAAACCAGGGGTCTATCCCGGTGAGCTGGGAAAGCTCTTCGGGCTCGGCTTCCCTTCGCAGTGCCGCCATAATCGCCCATAGTCTTAAGTCGTTAGGGTGAAGCGGGTAGGAATTAAGCCCCTTCCCTTGACTCCAACCGGGGTCTTCCCAAAGCAGGGTGCGTTTGCCGAATTCTAGGGAGCGCACAGCCTTTTGTATAGCAGCCTCAAAACACCGGTCAATGGCCATTACCTCACCGGTGGCTTTCATCTGGCTGCCAATTTTTCGGTCACCCGAAGCGAATTTATCAAAGGGCCACCTGGGAATCTTGACTACGCAGTAATCCAGGGCTGGCTCGAAAGACGCCAACGTCTTGCCCGTGACCTTGTTAGGGATTTCATCGAGCCTCTTGCCTATGGCTATTTTGGCAGCCACCCGGGCAATAGGATAGCCAGTAGCTTTACTGGCTAAAGCCGAGCTGCGGCTGACACGGGGATTGACTTCAATTACATAATATTCGCTTTTGGCAACTCCCTTCTGGTCAGGGGCCCACTTTTCCGCCACTATTGGACTGGGGGTCAAGGCAAACTGTATATTACAGCCACCCTCGATTCCCAAAGCTCTTATGATTCTCAGGCTGGCCGACCTGAGCACCTGGTATTCTTTATCGGTGAGAGTCTGGCTGGGGGCTACCACAATGCTATCCCCGGTATGCACCCCCATGGGGTCGATGTTTTCCATATTACACACGGTAATGCAGTTATCAGCAGCATCCCGCATAACTTCGTATTCTAGTTCCTTCCAGCCTAAGACACACTGTTCCACCAGGACCTCGTGGCTCATGCTGGAATCCAGGCCATTAGTAACAATCTGCTCAAGCTCTTTCATAGTGTGGGCGATGCCGCCGCCCGTGCCGCCTAAAGTGTAAGAAGGGCGGATTATAAGAGGTAAACCAATGGAGTTTGCCAGTTCTTTCGCTTCCTTTACCGACTTCACTGTGGCGCTTGCGGGCACAGGCTCGCCGATATCAACAAGAAGCTGCTTGAACAAAGACCTCTCCTCGGCCTTCTTTATCGTCTCCAGGGGTGTTCCCAGCATCCTCACGTCATATTTATCCAGTATGCCGGCATCGGCTACCTCCACGGCCAAATTGAGTCCTGTCTGTCCTCCCAGCGTGGGCAATAGCCCATCAGGGCGCTCCCTCTCAATTATGCGAGCCAGGACTTCCACGGTGAGCGGCTCGATATAAACGATATCGGCAATGCCCTCGTCGGTCATGATGGTGGCCGGGTTCGAGTTCACCAGGACTGTGGTCACGCCTTCCTCCCGAAGCGACCGGCATGCCTGAGTCCCGGAATAATCGAACTCCGCCGCCTGCCCGATTATTATTGGCCCCGAGCCAATGACTAAGACTTTAGATATTTTGGACACCAAAATCATAAGTCCTTACATGTTTGGCAAGTTTTTTTAAGCCTCTTAAATTTATTGGTTTTTTTACCTGGCCAATATTTATCGATTTCATCAAGTTTAGCAACAAACTGATCGGCAAATTCCCTTGCATCTTTCACTAGTTCGTTAGCTAAGCCGACTATCTTAGCTGCTTCCCCTTGATTTCCTACATCATCTGCTGTTTCAGCGAGGGCGAGTTTGCATTTTTCTGAATCCTCTTCGGTCTTCGCGAAGGCAACCACACTTGCCTCCCAGCCTGATGGGTGCAAGAAATGACCGCCTTCAACTGGCAAGGTGTCAATCTTTTGAAAATCGGGCCAAGGCTGCCTGCCCCGAGCGAGCTCCTTCCACATATTAAAAAGTGGATTAAAGATGTCTTCGTAGATAAAGGTAAATGACTTGCGTCGGTCATTTTGCACGACGGGAATCCCCCTTGATTCAAAATCCGCTTTGATCTTCTGGCAGAAGGCTTTGTAGTTTCTATTGTGCTCGCTAATTCTTTGCATCAATTCTCTCCACTCCTCCGACTGCCCAGGAAAATGCGCTTCTAAGCCAGCCGATATAGGCGGTGCCTCAACCTCTTTAAAATCGAGTGGCCTTCCGGGTTCAGAAGATGCTAACAACACGCTTTTCATGTATACCAATTCTCCCATAATCTTCGCAAAGGTCACGAGCAAAGGATATTACAGGCGCTGCTTCTCTCTCTAGCTCTTCAAAGTGTGTCTTTAACCTTCTGCCTTGCTCTGCATTTTTTCTCTGCCGCCAACCAGCAAGCAAAGGCCCAACAAATACCCCTACTGCTGTAATAGCTGCTATCATGATGCCAACCTCAACAGCGTGAGCGACCAAGAATTCTTTCATGTTTTTTCAACCATCTCCAGAAATCGCTCGAACAGATACATATTATCCAGCGGGCCGGGGGAGGCTTCGGAGTGGTATTGAATGGACAGGATGGGCAAGTCCCGGTGGCGAAGGCCCTCCACCGTGCCATCGTTTAAGTTTATATGGCTTACCTCAAGTCCTCCCTTCAAAGTATCGGCGTCTATGGCATAGCCATGATTCTGGGCGGTGATATAGACCCTGCCGGTAGCTAAATCCCGTACGGGGTGGTTGCCGCCACGGTGTCCAAACTTCAATTTGAATGTCTGTGCTCCTAAGGCCTTGCCTATAAGCTGATGCCCCAGGCATATGCCCATTATCGGCTTTCGTCCTATAAGCTCTTTTACCGTGTCCGTGATATCATCGAGGAGAGCAGGGTCGCCCGGGCCAGGGGAAAGGACAATGCCATCGGGATTTAAGGCTAAGATATCCTTTGCTGAAGCGGTGCACGGGACAGCACTTGCCTGGCAGCCAAGCTGGCTCAAGATACGCAGTATGTTGTATTTCAAGCCGTAGTCGATAACCAGGATTTTAAGAGGTTGCTTCGCTTCACCCTCACCTTTATCCTCTCCCTTCAAGGGAGAGGAAATCAAATTCACAGTGGCAGGCGTATTGGATTGCCACTCGTATGCCTTCTCGGTGCTAACCTGATGAACAAAATCAATGACATCGTATTTAGGCAAGCTCTCCAATTCTTTTAATGCCTCTTCAGCAGCCATCTCCGATGTAATAATTCCCATCATCACCCCGGCTGACCTCAGACGGCGAGTCAAGGCACGGGTATCTATGCCGCTGATGCCAGGAATGCCATAGGTCAGCAGAAATTCGTGCAAAGTCCGGGTGCTTTGCCAGTGGCTGGGCTGGGAGCAATGTTCTCGAACAGCAAAGCCTCTGACCTGGATTTGCTTGGATTCGAAATCGGATTCATTGATGCCGTAATTGCCAATTAAGGGATAGGTAGGGACAAGAATCTGACCGGCATAAGAGGGGTCTGTGAGCATCTCCTGGTAGCCGGTCATGCTGGTGCTGAAGACTACTTCACCATAGGCAGTGGCCTCGGCACCAAAGGCATGGCCTTCATAAACCGACCCATCTTCAAGGACTAAAATCGCTTTCTTAGACATGAGATTGCTTCGTCACTTCGCTCTTCGCAATGGCAAGGGAATCATCGGTGTAGACTAGCTTTCCCCGTGATATGGTTGCCATCACCTTGCCCTTAAACTTATAGCCATCGTAAGGAGTATTTTTACCCTTAGAGGCGAAGTTGCGGCTATCCACTATCCATTCCCGGTCATGGTCAAGTATGGTGATATTAGCCGGAGCGCCTGCCTTTAAGGTACCTAGTTCAGCATTTCTACCGATGACTTTCGCTGGCTCACAGGTGAGCTTGGAGAGCAGCATGGTCAAGTCTATTTTCCCTTCATGCACCAGGCTCATGAGACAACCGAAAGCGGTTTCAAAGCCACTGATGCCAAAAGCAGCCAGCTCTAGCCCACAATTTTTGTCTGCCAGGGTATGTGGTGCATGGTCAGTGGCAACAGCGTCGATTACCCCGTCTTTAAGTCCCTCAATTAAGGCTTCGACATCCTCTTTAGTGCGTAGGGGCGGGTTCACCTTGGCATTGGTATCAAAGGGTTCGTTTGAAGCTTTACCCATAATCCTTTCCTCGGTTAAGGTCAGGTGGTGAGGTGTGACCTCGGCGGTTACCGAAATCCCTTCTTCCTTAGCACGGCGTATAAGCTCCACAGAGCCTTTGGTGCTCGCATGGGCAATGTGAAGTCTGGCCTTGGTCAACTTTGCCAGAATCAGGTCACGAGCTACCATAGCCTCTTCGGCGGCTGCGGGAATTCCTTTCAGCCCCAACTTGGCGGATACTCGACCTTCGTTTATGATTCCATTATCACTCAGATCTTTGTCCTCACAATGGTCAATGACTGGCAAGCCCAGGTCTCGGCTATACTCCATAGCGCGACGCATAAGCTGTGAGCTTGCCACAGAGTTGCCATCATCGCTGAAAGCAACCACCCCGGCTTCAGCCAGTCCGGCCATATCGTTCAATTCCTCGCCTTTTCTACCTTTAGTGATACAGCCTATGGGGAGAACGCCAACCAAGCTATCCCTGCTTGCTTTTTGCTTCAACCAATCTACAGCAGCCGGAGCATCCAAAGGAGGCTCTGTATTTGCCATACAACAGACAGTGGCAAAACCACCTATGGCGGCTGCTTTTGTCCCCGTGGCGATTGTTTCCTTATCCTCAAAGCCTGGCTCTCTGAGATGGCAATGAAGGTCTATAAAGCCGGGACAGACGACCAGTCCCGAGGCATCTAAATTCTTCGCTTCGCCCGGGATAGCAGTGCCCCCTATCTGCACAATCTTGCCCTCAGCAATAAGCAGGTCACCAATCTGGTCTATGCCCTGGCTGGGGTCAATTATATGGCCGCCACGTATAAGCAAAGGGATAGCTTCCTTATTCATTGTCTGGCATAGCTGCTGGCCTTGAACCCCTGAGACTGGGCTCCTTTCTCCGAATCAAAAATAATCAGATTTTCTGGGTTAATCTTCCGAGCAAAGTGGCTATCAGCGCTGTGATATTTCTTACTATCCAGCTTCCGTTGATGCCACTCTGAACTGGCGGCATATCGAGGGTGAAGCTCATGGTCGCAATAGACACACCGCAACGTTAAAGGCTCGCGACTTACTATTTTGAACTCAGGCTTTATGTACCTTACTTCTGTTTCCTGGTTTGAGACACACTTTGTATTAGGGCACTTAACCCCGGAATCTCGTTTATAAACGGGATAATCTATCTTCCGGACAAAGGAATCCTCTCTTTCAGGAATTTTGACTTCCTTGGCGCCCAATAAAAGGGCCAGGAGCGCCATTCTGACGGGCATCCCGTAAGCTGCTTGCTTGAAATACATGCTCCTGGGGTCGGCATCCACCTCATGGGTCAACTCATCAACACGCGGTAGCGGATGCATAACGAGTGTTTTCTTAAACTCCTTTCCTTTGAGAAGTTTTTTATCTACCACCGGGTAGCCTTTTTTCAGTCCCTGTTCCTCCACCGAGGGCACTTGCCTTTCCTTTTGAAGCCTGGTGACATAAAGGGCGTCAACCCCCGCCTTCAGTTCCACTCGGGTACTTATGTCAGGCAGCATGGCAAGTTGATGTGGGCTACCCGGAGTCATGTATATGGCATCGATAGGGAAGAGCCCCCTTTCAAGTTCCTGGTTCAGATTCCCACATCTTTTCAGCTCACCTTTATACTCTGTGCTCAGTCTCCTGAGGACATGCTCCGGCATCTCAAGCCCTGGGCCAGGGCAGAAAAGGATAGTGGCACCAAACCTGGCTAAGGCGTAGATCAGGGAATGAACTGTTCGCCCATGTTTCAAGTCTCCCCACAGAGCAATTCTGAGTCCCTTAACGGTCTGTCGTTCTTTTCTAATGGTGTAGAGGTCGCACAAGGTCTGTGTGGGATGTTCATGGCTCCCGTCACCAGCATTTATCACAGGGACGCCAGCGTAGTCGGCAACCACCCTGGCTGCTCCTTCCCAGGGATGCCTGATAACAATTATATCGGCATAGCTCCCGAGCACCTTCGCCATATCAGCAATGCTTTCGCCTTTGGCCAGGGAACTTGCCCCTATGTCCATTGCACTTATGATGCGCCCCCCAAGCCTGAGCATTCCAGCTTCAAAAGACAGCCTCGTTCTGGTGCTTGGCTCAAAAAACAAGCTGGCCATGATCTTCCCCTGGCATAGTTCGGACTGCTCATTTGGGGAGTTCGCCATCTCGTCTGCCAGAGAAAACAGCGCTTCGATTTCCCCGTTGGATAAATCGTCTATGGTCACCAGATTTCTATTTGCTAGATTCATGACGTCTCCCCCCTTCAATTTCCTCTAATTAGCTGCCTGTTGGCCAGACTCCCGATCACCACCTCATCTACACCATCAATCTCCTCGAGTTGAACCTGTATCTCCTCATCTGTAGAGCTTGGTATATTTTTACCGACGTAATCGGCCCGGATGGGAAGCTCTCGATGACCACGGTCGATAAGTACAGCTAATTGAATAGAGCTCGGACGTCCCATGTCCATAAGGGCGTCCATAGCAGCACGAATGCTCCGTCCAGTATAGAGAACATCATCAACAAGGATTACGCGCCTATCGGTGATACTGGTGGGGATATCAGTGTGACTCCGGTTCGCCGACTTTAATTCCGCAGGTGAAATGTCATCGCGATAAAGGCCAATGTCCAGAGTACCCACGGGGATCGGGGTTCCTTCGAAGCCTTCGATTATTTCAGCTATGCGCTTGGCTAAAGGCACTCCCCGGGTTCGCATGCCTACGAGCACAACACCCTCCGCACCCTTATTCCTTTCTACAATCTCATGAGCAATACGAGCTAACGCGCGCCCTACCTCCCTCGAGGTCAGGAGAACCTTCTCAGGCATTAAAAAACCTCCTGCCTTCAAACTGGCAAGAGGTCTCAGTTGGCGCTTCTATTGCGGCGTGCTTACACATATTTCCCCTTACCAGCCTCACGGGACTGATTTAAAGGTCTAACTAACCATTATGCCACAATTTTAAAAATAATGCAACCCTGCCCTCAGTGCTCTGAGTGCTGGGGGAATTTGCTACAATACTGGACATCGGAGGGGAAAGGGGTAGCTCGCGCTACCCTTTTCCCCTAATCCTTAATTAATGAGGTTTAGGTTTACTGTCGAGAGATTTTGCTCGGCTCTGGAGTAACACGTGAGGGAGTTTTGGAGCCACTCTCCAGATGGGAGGCAGGCAAATGCTGAGCACGGCGTAAGAAAGAGGGTACGTCGAGAACATCGCTGTTGCCTTTTATCAGGCGACGAAGCTCATCGGCGCTGTATATTCCCCTGCCTTGTTGCTTAGCGAAGCCAGTAGCGATAACGGTAATTCGAACCTCGCTATCCATCTTGGGGTCAAACACCACCCCGAAGACTATGTTGGCGTTGGGGTCCACTGCTTGGCTGATTATTTGGGCAGCCTCATTACACTCAAACAGAGTGAGACTTGGGCCACCAGTAATATTGAACAGCACCCCCGTAGCTCCGTCCACGGATACGTCGAGCAAGGGGCTAGCCAGAGCAGCCTTAGCCGCTTCAGCAGCGCGACTTTGCCCGCTGGCTTTACCCACAGACATCCAAGCTGGGCCAGCGTCTCTCATTACCGATTTAATATCGGCGAAGTCCAGGTTGATCAGTCCCGGGACGGTGACTACTTCGGAGATAGCCTGAACTCCCAGCAGAAGAGCATCGTCTGCTAACCTGAAGGCGTTGTCTACACTCGTCTTGGCATCGCAGAGCTGAAGAAGGCGGTCATTAGGTATGATGATAAGTGTATCAACCTTTTCCGTGAGGTCAACCAGCCCTTCCTCGGCTACTTGAGCTCTATGCATTCCCTCAAAGGTGAAGGGCTTGGTCACAACTGCAATGGTGAGGGCGCCACTCTGCTTAGCCACCTCAGCCACCACAGGGATGCCACCTGTGCCTGTGCCACCGCCCATGCCAGCAGCAATAAACACCATATCAGCACCCTGAACGAGGTCTTCGATTGTGCCGCGGCTTTCTTCGGCTGCTTTGGTTCCAATCTTATGGTCGCCACCGGCGCCCAACCCCCTGGTCATTTTTTCACCCAGTTGAATTCTGGTAGGAGCTTCAGCCAGAGCCAGCGCCTGGCCATCGGTATTCATGGCTATGAAGTCAACGCCCTTTATCTCCTCACGGACCATGCGGGTAATGGCATTGCAACCGCCGCCGCCAATGCCAATGGCTTTGATTCTTGCTGGAGTTGGAGTATAAATTTGCTTTGCCATTCTAACCTCCTTTCACAAGCTAGGCACGAAACAGCTTTCTAATTAAACCCATAAAGCTGCTCCAAGTGCCAGCCCTTTTTTCTCTGTAAGTTGATCCTTCTTTGCCTCGTACCTGCCATAGGATCAGTCCCAGGGTGGTAGCATAAGCCGGATCATGCAGGATATCGGAAATGCCATAGATGCCCGTACTCAAAGGTCGGCCTTTGCGCACCGGAATTCGCAACAGTGACTGCCCTAACTCGTCAAGCCCGGACAGATTGGATGTGCCACCGGTGAGCACTAAACCACAAGGCGCCAGCGTGTGATAATCGCTGGTGGGCATCTCCAGCAATACGAGTTGTAGCAACTCCTCCATGCGAGCCCGGATAATATTGCACAGGTCTTTATAAGAGGCGCTATGACCATTCTCGATACCCACTTGGACCATTTGGTCCATATCTAAAGTAGGTGTGACATTGCCATATCTCTTCTTCATCTTTTCCGCAATATTAAAAGGCAGGCCCAAGCCTATGGAGATGTCGCTGGTTACCTGGTAACCGGCTACTGGAAGGATACCGGTGTGATAGATGCTGCCATTCTTAAATACCGCTATATCCGTGGTCCCGCCCCCGATGTCAGCCATGATAACACCTGATTCTCTTTCCTCCGGAGTCAATACTGCTTCTCCACTAGCCAGAGGCTCGAGGATGAGGTCTTCAACATCAACGCCGATACTGCGGACGCATTTGGCCAGGTTTTGTATCGAAGTTAATGAAGCAGTGACGATATGGGTTTCTACATCTAACCTGGACCCATGCATGCCTACCGGCTGTCTCACTCCCTCCTGTCCATCTAGGGCATAAGAGCGAGGAATGGCGTGGAGCACCTTCTTTCCTTCAGCGACGGTGATATTACGAGCCGCAGATAGTACCCGTTTAAGGTCCTGAGTACGCACCAATCGATCATCTCGGGGGATAGCTACCACCCCCCGATTATTCAGGCTGCTTATATGCCTGCCGGTAACCCCAACATAGGCCGAATCTACACGTATGCCGCTAATTCTTTGAGCTTCCCTCACTGATGCGGCAATGGACTGTCTGGCTTCATCCATATTGACAACGATGCCTTTATGTAGGCCGCGACAGGGAACGACACCCACTCCTAAAACTTCAACGTCGTCTTCTGCTTTGATATTAGCCACGATGGTGGCTACTTTAGTTGTGCCCACATCAATAGCTGAAATAATTTTCTTTGCCATTTTCACCTCCTTTTTTGCTGAGAGTACTGCCTAGTTGAGGCGCTCGGCTATCCTTAATTTAGCGCTACGGCTGCGTGGGTTGGATTCTATCTCCAACGAGGTAGGTTTAATAACCTTCCGTGAAATGAGCTTCAAGGTGGGCGTATGCCCACAGAGACATATTACTGTTCCCGGGGGACATAGGCAGCCGCTGGCTTCGTCTCGCATGAATTGCTTAACTATGCGGTCTTCCAGAGAATGATAACTAATGACCGTTAATCTCCCCCCGGGGCGAAGGAGGTCAATAGTTTGTTTGAGAGCCAGCTCCAGATTCTGTAGTTCACTGTTTACCGCGATGCGAAGCGCCATAAAGGTCCTTGTGGCAGGGTGAATTTTGCCCCGACGTGTCGGGGCGCCCAAAGCTTGCTTTACCAAGCGGGCAAGCTCCACGGTGGTAGCGATAGGGCGGTTTTGAACGACATACCGCGCTATCCGCCGGCTGTGGCGCTCTTCACCGTATCTTTCTATGAGCTTAGCCAACTCTTGCTCAGAGAAGCTGTTGACGATGTCCGATGCGGTTAACCCTTGTCCGGGATCGAACCTCATATTTAGGGGAGCATCGAGGTGGAAGCTGAAGCCACGTTCGGCTGTATCCAGTTGCAGAGAAGAAACACCAAGGTCGAAAAGAATACCATCAACTGGATGAAAATGGTACCTTCTGCATATAGCTTCAAGGTTAACAAAGTTGTCATTAACCAAAGTAACTGCTTCGCCATAGTCGCTAAGTTTATCTTGGCTTATTTTGATGGCTTCGGGATCAGCATCAATGCCTAAAAGTCTTCCTGAGGGTGAAATTCTTTCCAGTATCGCTGCCGCGTGTCCCCCCAGACCAACAGTGCAGTCAACGAAGTATCCTCCTCGCTGGGGCTGTAGCCCTGCTAGGACTTCATCAAGCAGAACCGGCACGTGGACGGGCACGGACATGGTGACGATCATTCACTATTCTCCAAAACTCTCAATTATCTGTGATGCCTGTTCTTCGGCCAATGTTTTCTCAGCCTTCCATTCACCTTCGCTCCAGAGTTCAACACAGTTATTGGCACCGACAACAATCGCTGTGTCACCAATCCCGGCGTGGTCGCGCAAGGGATATGGCAATGTTATCCTGCCTTGCCCATCAAGCGAGGCACCGAAGGCGGAGCCGAAGATAGCACGATTCAACTTCCTTAAGTTAGCTGGGGTTACTGCCTTGGCAGCCAGGCTGTCGGACAACCTTTTCCACTCAGCTACAGTGTAAACAGCGATGCATTTCTCTCCCATCCCCTTGGCTAATATCACGCCCTCCTTCATCTGCCGCCTGAATTTTGGCGGCAGAGGTACTCTCCCCTTTTCATCAACCTTATATAGATACTCACCAAAAAACATATTAAGCCCTCTCAGCTCTTACTCCAATCTCATGCAAGTGCCAGTCTCTCAGAAATTCCTCAGTTACTTCCGTCAATTCTTGTTGCGTCCTATTTAGGCAATAGTAAGTAATACCTGCATCACTTTTTCTGCCCAGTATTCCTTGGCTAATTAGATCCTGTATCTCTTTCTCCAATACAACTCTATCCACTCCTTGATTCACCGCAACGCACTCAGCGGTGAACTTCAACTTGGGATATTTCATGCAAAAAAGGAGCACTCGCAATATATTAAGGCTGTGTCCATAACTCCCGGAAACTCCAGACAATACTGTTGACTCCACACCTTCTGTCATAGTGTGCTCTATTTTACCCTTTTCCCCCACTTTTCCCCACAATTCTATTATAAACCTTATCTTTATTTTGTCAATACCCTCTGGCGATTTTTTGAATTTTCAAACAAATTTCGCCTTTGGGATTGAGAACAGAGTGGTGCTAAATATAGCCCAATGAATACACTGCTCCCCGAAAGCCAAAGTCACTGGAAGCACGAGACTTTCTTTTATCGCCGCCTGCATGATAAGATATGCACTTTAAGGGTTTTTATTGGGGGAATCCATGCGTATTGATATCTTATGTCTCTTCCCCGAAGTATTTACCTCTCCACTCAACCAGAGCATCATCAACCGTGCTCGGGAGCAGGGATTGGTGAACGTTGCGATTTATGATATTCGTGACTACACCCATGACAAGCATCATACTGTTGATGACTATCCCTACGGCGGTGGACCTGGCATGGTGCTAAAGCCCGAGCCTATCTTCGAGGCAGCAGAGGCGATAAAACAACAACTTGATGTAAGTGAGGTGCCTATCATATTACTCACCCCTCAGGGCAGGCTTTTTTCTCAATCTGTTGCGCAAGAATTAGCCCTCCACCCTCATCTGATGTTAATTTGTGGCCATTACGAAGGTTTAGACGAGAGAGTATGTGAGTACTTAGCTACCGATGAAATCAGTATCGGGGATTACGTACTTAGTGGAGGAGAAGTAGCTGCCCTGGTTGTGGTGGATGCTGTCGTTAGACTTATACCGGGAGTGCTTGGCTCGCAAGATTCCGCCAGCAGTGATTCTCATAGCAACGGGCTTTTAGAATATCCCCAATATACCAGACCTCAAGTGTATCGGGGTTGGTCAGTACCCTCGGTTTTGCTTTCAGGAAATCACGGCGAAATTGCTCAATGGCGACGCCGTCAGGCTATCCTGCGAACGGCGAAACGACGCCCCGACCTCTTGGGAAAGGGCAATCTCTGCGATGAGGAAAGGAAATGGATGTCAGAGAATTTGTTAAACCCAAAATGAACCCCAATATTCCTCAAATTTCCCCTGGCGATACAGTCAAGGTTAGTTTGAAGACCAGGGAAGGGGATAAAGAGCGACTGCAATACTTCCAAGGAGTGGTGATTAAAATGAGGAAGGGCGTTGATGGCGGAAGCTTTACGGTGAGGAGGGTGTCTTACGGCATTGGAGTAGAACGTACTTTCCCCTTTCAATCCCCTTCCGTGCAAAATGTTGAGGTGCTCAGGCATGGAAAGGTGCGCCGGGCCAAACTCTATTATATACGCAGGCTCAGCGTTAAGCAGGCTCGGCTTAAAGAAAGGCGAGAGAAGGCAATAGAGCAAGCCATGTCTCGAGAAGGGCAAGCCATGCCTCAGAAAGAGCAAGCCGTGCCTCAAGAAGAAGCACAGACCTCTGAATGAACTACGCCGAGGTGGCGGTCAATTCCCCGGGGAGTCGGTCAACCTTTTGCTATGCCATACCGCCAGTGCTCAATATTAGTGTCGGGCAAGCAGTATGGGTACCCTTTGGCTCTAGGGTTATTCAGGGGATTGTGCTCCGATTATCAGACGAGCCATCGGTTGAAGAAACTAAGGAAATAGCTGGCGTCGTTGGTGATTTTTCCTTGCTTTCTCCGATACAAATGAACCTTGCCCAGTGGATAAGCGAACACTATTTTGCCCCCCCTTTCGATGCCTTGGCTTTAATGCTGCCTCCGGGATTTGGGAGGCAGGCTATTACTTGCTTTCAGCTAACAGATTCTCAAGTAGATTTGCCCCTAACACCGGAGCAAAGGCAAACCCTTCACATTATAAGAGGGAAAAAGAAGATAAGCCTGCCTGAGCTGGAAGAGGCAATCGGCAAAAGAAAAGCCAGGCAAATCACCGACCAGTTGCTAGACCGTCGGTTGATTACAAAAACTCTGGAATTGGAAAAGGCAAAGATAAAGCCCAAAACGCTTCCTTATATTAAGCTGATAGCTGACAGAGAAGAAGTCGAGGTGGCGAAGGTTCGCCTGGATAAGTCTAGAGCATATAGACAGGCAGAGCTCTTAGAATTTCTGACCGGGCAGACTCAACCTATTTCAATTAGCGAACTGAGGAAACGTCTCAATTGTTCTCCTGCCACTATCAAAGCCCTGGAGAGCCACCATTTGGTCTCAGTGGAAAGGCTCAGGGTAAGACGTGACCCCTTATCTCACCTCAGCTTCACAACTTCTCCGCCTCCGGTTCTCACTTCATCTCAGCAAGCTGCCTGGAAATCGATCCAGGATATTATTGTGGGGGAGGCAAGGCAATCCGGCAGTCCACCGGTTTTCCTCCTTTTCGGCGTTACCGGCAGCGGCAAGACTGAGATTTACCTGCGAACCTTAGCCCAGGTTATTGCCGCCGGTAAGCAAGGAATTTGCCTTATCCCTGAAATCTCTCTGACCCAACAAACAGTAGAGAGATTTGCTAATCGCTTTCCCGGGCGTGTGGCAGTACTGCATAGCGGCCTTTCTCCAGGAGAGCAGTTCGACGAATGGCAATGGATAATGGAGGGAAACTGCGATGTTGTCATCGGACCAAGGAGCGCCTTATTTGCGCCCCTGTCCAGCCTCGGTCTTATTATTATCGATGAAGAGCATGAATGGACATATAAACAAGAAGATAAGTCGCCTCGCTATCATGCCCGCGACGTGGCCATTAAATTGGCTCAACTCAGTGATGCTGTTGTCATCCTGGGCAGTGCTACCCCTGATATTGGCAGTTTCCATAAGGCAAAGCAAGGCGAATATCAGCTTGTGGAGCTAAAGGAAAGAATTACTCCTCGTGGTTATTCCCCTCTCCCAGAAGTAAGCATAGTGGATTTGAGGGAAGAACTTAAGGCCGGAAACACCAGCTTGTTTAGTCGTTCCTTATTAGCTGCCATGAAAGAAACTTTGGCGCAGGGCGAACAGATAGTTCTTTTCCTTAACCGTCGGGGCACAGCTACCTTTGTTCGATGTCGTAACTGCGGCTTTGTCTTTCGTTGCCCACGCTGCTCCATAGCCCTTACTTATCATTCAGTGGAGAAGAGGCTAATTTGCCATCGCTGTCGTTATTCTATTCCGGTACCCCAAAGCTGCCCTCGGTGTTCTCGGCGCAATCTCAGGTTTTTGGGCACTGGCACGCAGAGGGTAGAGGAAGAGATAAGGCATTTCTTCCCTGAAGCAAGATTGCTTCGCTGGGACAGAGATGTGATTACCAAGAGATATGCTCATGAGGAGTTGCTGAAGAATTTTCGTGAACACAAGGCAGATGTGCTTATTGGCACCCAAATGATAGCCAAAGGATTAGATATGCCTCAGGTGACCCTGGCCGGGGTAATCAGTGCCGATACCGGCCTTAATTTTCCTGATTTCCGAAGCAGCGAGCGTACCTTTCAACTCCTGTGTCAGGTAGCTGGTAGGGCCGGGCGTGGAGTTAAAGCAGGAAAGGTTATCATTCAGACTTACTCACCCGATAACTATACTATTGAAGCTGCTGCCAGGCATGATTATCTTGGGTTTTATTATAAAGAAATAGATTATCGCCGCCGATACAATTATCCCCCTTTTAGCCAATTAGTCCGCCTGGTTTATAGCCACACCAACGAAGAGTTATGTCGTCGTGAAGCAGAGAGGATGTATCGTCTAATTATTGATAAAAAGGCCAGAGAGGGTATGATTGGTTTCAATATAATTGGTCCTGTGCCCGCTTTTGCCTTGAGAGCCAGGGGCAGGTATCGCTGGCAACTTTTCCTCCGCGGCCCTGACTCAACTCGGATGTTATCCCGGTTCACTTTGCCGCGGGGCTGGACTATAGATGTCGACCCCGTAGGGATAGTTTAGAATTCTCGCCTGTTTTCCAGCGCTTGCCCCAAGGTTAGGTCATCAGCATATTCCAACTCAGCACCAAAGGGCAAGCCGCGAGCCAGGCGAGTGACGTGGATGCCCAGAGGTGTGATAATCCGTTGCAGATACATAGCCATAGTTTCGCTCTCTACATTGGGATTGGTTGCGACAATGACTTCGGTTACCGAGCCATCTTGGAGACGGGCCAGAAGCTCCTTTACCTTTAGCTCTTCAGGCCCTACGCCCTCTGTCGGGTTGATAGTCCCATGAAGCACATGATAAACACCGCTATATTTCCCCGTCTGTTCTAAAGGGAAGATATCTAAAGGTTTCTCCACAACACAAATTTTAGAATGGTCGCGCTCTTTATCCTGACAAATGCGGCAGGGGTCACAATCAGTGTTGTTAAAACAAACCGAACAAAGCTTTATTTTTTCCTTCAGTGTTAAAATGGCCTCGGCTAAAGCCTTAGCTTCTTCATCAGGGCTGCGTAAGAGATGATAAGCCAGTCTTTGAGCACTTTTTGGTCCGATTCCAGGCAGCTTATTTAATTCCTCAATTAATCTAGCTATAGGTTCAGCGACAAATCTCATTTTCCCTGACTCTCTACGCTATTGCTGTCTGGAGCATAGCGAAAAACCACCAAAGTCTTTGTTAGCTCCGATTTTATCGGAGCTCCCTAAAGTAACCCCGGTATATTGAGGCCACCGGTCAAACTGCTGAGGCGCTTATTAACAAGCTCCTGCGACTTGGTAACAGCCTCGTTAACAGCGGCCATGACCAAATCTTGCAGTAACTCAACATCTCCAGCCTCTAGCGCCTCCGGAGATATCTCCACAGAATGAATCTTCTGATGCCCATCAATCACCACTTTGACGGCACCACCTCCACTAGTAGCTTCCACGGTCATATTGCCCAATTCTTCTTGGGCTTTCGCCAACTTTGCCTGAAGTTGCTGGGCTTGACGCAATATCGATTTATCCATCTATCTCCTTCCCTTCGGCTTCGCTCAGGACTACAACTCCTCCTCACTAATCCTGGCTCCCATTTCCAGAGCAGCTTTAATTACCGGGTTTTGCGTCTTTGTCTGGGACGGATTTTCCCTCTTATAATCAACTAAAATACACCGTATCTTATAGGGTTGCCCAAAGACCTCCTGAAGCTTTTTCTCCACCAGATGTCGATATTTGGCGTCTTCAATTTTCTCCTTATGGAAGGAATAATAAAAACCTAACACAAGTGTATCATCCTCAAGAGCTACAGGGTCACAGGCGCTACGCAAAAAGGCATCCAAATTGCCACTGGAACCTTCTCCTCGCAAAGATTTAATGAACTCCCTCCAGCGGCTACGGAGGTGATCAATGTCCTGGGAAATCTCTCTGCTTGGGACCTCAGAGCTATCCAGTGACGCAGGAACCTCGCTTGGAACCTCCGTCCCGACTCTGGCGGGATCCAGTGCCACAGGATCCTCAGCCCCGACTCCGTCGGGGGACTCAGTTGTCTCAGTGGCATCCGCTGCCTCCGACCTGCCCGCCGCACAAGGCTTTGGCAGGCGGGAGGGTTTAGTTGTAGTTAGCTGCTCCTGTCCTGTGGGTGGGGACAAAGCGCAACCCAGTAAGGCCAATTCTAAGGGCAAGGTGGAGTAATTATCACTTCGAAAATCTATGCCAGAGAATGACTTAATTGCCTTAAGCAGATAATCCAGTGTAGCATTGGTCGCAAGGCTTCCCATCTCAGCTAAGTCTTCGCTGGTAACATCCAGAGCCTCTTCACATCGCGATTTAGCCAGCATCAATCCTCGAAGGTATCCTACCAGGCCCAGATTAAACTGACGAAGGTCAATACCATCGCTATTAAGGCTGTTTATGACTTTTAGCCCAGCAGCCACATCCCTGCTGACCACGCATCGTGCTAGCTGTCTAACCCGTGAATCCCAGCTAATGCCAAGCTCCGCTTGAACCTGAGCAAGCTCAACTTGGTTGCCGTAGTAAGCAATCATTTGTTGTAAAATATTTTCAGCATCTCGAAGGCTCCCGGTAGCAGCACGAGCAATAAGCTCTAAGGATCCAGGCTCGATATGAATGCCCTCCTTATCGCATATTAGCTTGAGTTTATCCATTATCTCGGTTTGCCGCAGGCGATGGAAGTTGAACCGCTGACATCTCGATACTATGGTGGCTATCACCTTGTGCGCTTCCGTGGTAGCTAAAACAAAAATTACATGCCCGGGTGGCTCCTCCAATGTCTTCAACAAGGCATTGCAAGCTGCCTCGGTAAGCATGTGGACTTCGTCTATGATATATACCTTGTAGCGGGCGAGACTGGGGGCGTAATTTGCCTTTTCCCTCAGGCTGCGGATTTCGTCAATGCCACGATTGCTGGCGGCATCTATCTCTATTACATCCAAAGCTCTGCCCTCAGTGATTGAACGACACATATCACAAGCATTGCACGGCTCGCCACCTGTTTGATTAGGACAGTTAACTGCTTTGGCTAAGATGCGCGCCGTGCTGGTTTTGCCTGTGCCTCGTGGACCACAAAAAAGATAAGCATGAGCTATCTTGCCCCCCTCCACAGCATGACGCAGAGTCTGAGTTACAGGCTCTTGTCCCAGCACCTCGCTTAAGGTCTGTGGCCGCCACTTGCGGTAAAAAACCTCAGAGCCCATATACTTTATAATTATACACCCTTCCACCCAATCCCCAAAGGAGATTTTGTGCTACAGCACGAGTAATATATCAATTTTTTATAGCGCACGCAGTGGCTGCCCGTATTAAAATGACATAACAGAGACGAGATTTCCCGGGACAGAACTCTACAGCGGTAATGAAGGAGCTCGCCTTAGCTGCCTGATTTATTAGGCTTGGGCACCGAGTCCTTAGAGACTTTATATATGGGCTTGCTTCTATAGGAAAGTTTGTTAAGGATCAGCCGGGCATCGGTGTGCAATTTTCCATTTCTGCCTTCGATATATCCCTCTGAGCTCCAGTCGTGCCAAAATCGTAAAGATACATGGTGGTCTCCTCGCTGGCATTAATGACTTTCACCATGCCGAACGGGACTTGACTGCTCACCCATGTCTCCCCCCCGTCTATCGCAAATTTGGCCACGTTTACTGTCTTTCCCGTAAGGGTGGTGTATGTTCCATATGTTATATCGGGAAGATTCGGTTCATACGTGCCAGGGGTCTCAGTCTCAGGAGGTTCATAAGGGCTTAGACCAACATCCATACATATCACCTGGTCTCCCATTTTCACCACGTACTTTACAGCCTGGCCGGTAGCAACCTCGGTCCATATTTGCATAATAGTGTCTTCCTCCCCTAACATAGTCATTTCAAACCCAGTGCAGGTCTTTCCATCGACTGTGTCCTGCCCTATATACTCCATCTTTAGGTGGGACTCTTCACCATTAGTATAGACATACTCAGCCCATTGTCCTGCTGCCGGCGCCATGAACCCGGTGTAACCGGACGAGGTACCATCATCACAAGCTGGCAACAAAGTTATCGCCAATAAAAGGGCTACTCCAACAACAATTACTTTTTTCACTTCTGCACCTCCTTATGAAAACTGGATAGGCAAATTCTCACGCCTTGCCACATCGGCGACGCTAAGGAGCTAGCCGTAGTGGCCGCATTTGTCAGGCTTGGGCACTGAGTCCTTAAAAACCTTACTTGTTGGCTTGCTTCTCAGCCCAATTGCCTGCCCCAGGCACCTTCCACATTTTGCCCTGAGCTGCCAGAATTATGAGGGCAATCCACAAGCCCACAGTTATCACCCAGACAATAACGCCGAGGATATGTGCAAACCACCATAGCCCAGGCGAAAGGGTGGATATTGCGATAGCACCAAGGATTGCCATAATAATCTGAACCACGGTCAATACCCCAAAGGTCATGATAGATTGCCAGGCATGGAATTTAACGAAGGTGCTCTTCTTTTCCAGGACCACGAAGATTATTCCTGTGATCCACGTAGCCACATAGCAAAGAAGCCCGGCTACATTGGCTGACATGCCTGTGCTACTCTCCGCCTCGGGCTTAGCTGCAGGTGCAGCTGCACCTGCAGCTGGCTTCGCAGGGGCACCAAGCTCGGCACCACACTTGGAGCAAAACTTAGCCCCATCGGGATTTTCCGTACCACATTTAGGACAGAACATATTCACCTCCTTACATTAAATCTATATCACATATGGGGGACATGTCAATAGCCGATTTTTCTCACCCGAGCGTTAGCGCATGGGCTAGATTCGCTCCCCTCACGGAGCCTGCCCTGGGCACCATAAGATTCTTCACGGAGTTTACCCTGAGCGAGATTAGATTCTTCGCTTCGCTCAGAATTACAAGGGGCGAAATGACAAAAAGCGAGGGGTAATTTATGCTCACAGTATTTCATCGTGCCGGAAAACCCAGGTGGCCGAAACCACGCTATCACCTTCGGCTAAGCCCATTAGCCTGGCTCCCCGGCCACCCCTGCCCTGAATTGAGACCTGCTCCATAGGAATGTTCACCACGTTGCCCCTGGCTGATAACATCACCAGGGAGCCTTGCGGGGAAACAAACTTGGACACAGCTAGATTACCCGTTTTCGGGCCAACCCTATAAGCCCTCACCCCCTTGCCTCCCCTATTGTGAACAGGATAGTTTTTTATCGGGGTCAGCTTGCCAAAACCTTTTTCGGTTACTGTGAGCACATAAGCATCGGGAAGGACAATGCCCATACCAACAACATAATCGTCAACAAGGCGTATGCCACGAACACCGCCACTGGTTCGAGACGCTGTCCTCAAGCTTTTGACCATAAATCTTATAGCCTGTCCATTTCGACTCACCAGGATGACCTCATCTTCATCAGCAACTACACCGGATGAGACCAGCTTATCTTCATTTCTGAGCCCCATGGCAATAATGCCATTCCTCCTTATCGAAGCAAATTTGCTTAGGGTAGTCTTTTTTATCACGCCACCCTTAGTAGCCAGTAATAAGAACTTATCTGAGGGAAAACTTGCCAGGGATAACAACACAGTTACCTCGTCTTTCAAGTCAATAGGTAATAAATTAACCAGGGCTATCCCCTTGGCCATGCGGGAGGAATCCTCGGGAACCTCGTAGCATTTAACACAGTAAACCTTACCAGCGCTGGTAAAGAAAAGAAGATTATCATGGGTGTCAGCTAACAAGATGTGGTTCACTGTATCGCCACCCCGGGTTACCATTCCCATGACGCCTTTTCCGCCACGGTGTTGCAGCCGATAAGTGCTGGCAGGAATCCTCTTAATGAACCCCCTGTTAGTCAAGGTAACTACCATTGCCTCATGAGGAACAAGGTCTTCCGTACGAAATTCTTCGATTTCCTCTGCTTCCACTACGGTTCGCCGGGAATCACCATACTTGGATTTAAGCTCCTCAGCATCCTGAGCAACAAGTGATAATACTTTCCGAGGGTTAGCTAACAAATCCTCAAGATAGGAAATATTCTTTATCACAGCGGCATATTCCTCAGTTATTTTGTCTTGCTCTAGCTTAGCCAATCTACGAAGTGGCATATCAAGGATTGCTTGTGCTTGAATCTGTGACAGAGTAAAAGCTGCCATTAGATTGGCACGAGCGGACTCTACGGTTTGAGACTGTCGAATAATCTTGATGACCTGCTCCAGATTGTTTAGGGCAATTCTGAAGCCCTCAAGGATATGAGCCCTATCCTTTGCCTTATCAAGTTCAAACTGAGACCTCCTGGTAATGACCTGAAAGCGAAAGTCAAGGTAAGCAGTTAGCGCCTCTTTAAGATTAATTACTTTAGGTTGTCCATTAACCAAAGCAACCATATTGATAAAAAAGGCGGATTGCATCGCAGTATACTTATGGAGGTTATTAAGTACTTGTCGAGGTTGTGCCTCCTTTCTGAGTTCGATAACAATGCGCATGCCTTCTCTATCCGATTCATCACGCACCTCGGCTATCCCCGAAATTCTCTTCACTTTAACCAGCTCAGCTATCCTCTCTACCAAAGCTGCTTTGTTTACCTGATAGGGAAGCTCAGTAACAACTATTTGTCTCTTGCCCCCCTTGCTAGTCAGTTCGTTGGTTTTAGCCCGAAGTATAATTTTTCCTTGCCCCGTAGTATAAGCATTGTCTATGCCCCCTTTCCCCCAAATTATCCCGGCAGTGGGAAAATCGGGGCCTTTGACCAGCTCCATCAGTTCTTCTACAGCAGCTTGGGGATTATCAATTAGATAGACAATGGCATCACATATCTCGCCTAAGTTATGCGGGGGGATATTAGTCGTCATGCCCACAGCTATGCCTGAGGAACCACCAACTAACAAGTTAGGCAACCTGGCGGGCAAGACAGAGGGTTCCTGGAGAGAGTCATCGAAGTTGGGGACAAAGTCGACGGTATTTTTTTCGATGTCAACTAACATTTCCTCGGCAATTTCGGAAAGGCGAGCTTCGGTGTACCTCATTGCCGCTGGTGGATCATTGTCAACGCTGCCAAAATTACCCTGCCCGTCAACTAAGGGATATCTCAGGGAAAAATCCTGAGCCATGCGTACCATAGCTTCATATATCGGGGCATCTCCATGGGGGTGATACTTCCCCATGACTTCACCAACAATGCGGGCACTCTTTTTGTATGGACTGTTGTGTCGTAACCCCAAGCCATCCATAGCGTACAGAACACGTCGCTGCACTGGCTTCAAACCATCACGCACATCGGGCAGGGCGCGGGAGACGATGACGCTCATAGCATAGTCCAGATAGGAGCTTTTCATCTCCTCTTCGATATCGACAGGCTTTACTATTGCGGCTTCCATCAAATCTCGATTCCTCTCTCACCATCTTCACCGACGACGGTGAAACCTTCAGGCAAAGATTCCTCTTCGGGGCCAAGGTCTTCTTCTTCCTCAAAATATCCTGGCTCAGGCGAGTCCTCATTTTCGTCAGTAATGATTCCTCGCCTGAGAAGGCTTTCTTTAATACGCGTGCGCAGGTGCTCTGTAGCTTTAACAAGAAAGGAAGGACGCCCCACTTGGCTGGGATGTTGATACACCTCTTTAATAATCACCTGCGCTTTGTCTTCTTCTACATGGAGAATTGCCGCATCGTATCTATTTCCACCTTGCATTAGTTTGATGAGACGCAATCCCTGTTTCGGCTCTACCTCGCCCAAATATTCTCCATCCTCACTCGCCACAATCAGGTGCTGCCCTCTTGCTTCCAAGTACACTTGGTCACCAAATCCCATCTTAGCTAAGACGTCGCCTGAAGCCATATTATGAAGATTAACCGCTCCAGCCTTCCCCACCTCAGTTATAAAAAGGTCAAGAGCAACTCTTCGAGCTTGAGCTCTCTGGGGCGAAGCTTCCTGAGGGTTGCTACTTAAAGTCGTCATGGACTCTGACAGGCTAGTTAAACGGGCAAGATTTTTCTTAGCAATAGCATTCTCTGGGGCAAGCTTCAGAGCCTTAAAATAGGCTTTCTTAGCTCGGTCAAAATCCCCTCGCTCTGTCAAAGCTCGGCCCAGGCGATTATAAGCCTCGACATCAGTGGGAAATCTCTTAATTATGTCCCTGTTTACCGATTCAGCCTCCTCCCACCTGCCCTGAAGGGCTAAATTTATGGCTTCCTTACTGAGTTGCTGCCTTAATTGAGCTTTTTCTTCCTCTTCTTGGTAAGATGCTATACCCATTGTCTAATTAACTATCCTATAAAACTTATGATGTCAAGCCGAGATTGTCAAGTTTCTTTCTCCAGCTCAAAAGCTTGATGCAATGCTTGCACAGCATCCTTAACCCTATCCTCAGAGATAATACATGTTATCCTTATCTCGGAAGTGGTGATTAGCTGGATGTTAATGCCCTGTTCATGAAGAACGCGGAACATTCTGGCGGCATAGCCCGGTGTATTTTGCATGCCAGTACCTACGATGCTAACTTTGGCCAATGTAGAATCGGTTACACATTGCTTACCCCCCACAGATTTAACCACTGGCTCCACGATGGACATCGCCTTAATTAAATCATTTCGAGCTACCGTAAACGTGAGATCGGTAATATTATTAATGCTGGCATTTTGAACAATGGTATCTATGCTTATATTTGCTCTAGCCAGGGGCTCGAAGATTGCTGCAGCAATACCAGGATGGTCGGGGACACCGACGACTGTGACCTTAGACACATTGGTATCATAGACAATACCCCTTGCCTTGTTTTTTACTTCCATAGAGGCCTCCTTACAAATAATGGTACCCTGGCTATTGCTAAAGCTAGAAGCCACCAAGATGGGCACATTATACAACTCTCCCAATTCCACCGCTCTGTTATGCATTACCCTGGCTCCATAGCTAGCCAGCTCTAACATCTCTTCATAGCCAATGTCCTTTAACTTCCTGGCTCCGGGAATAAGGTGTGGGTCAGCAGTATAGACGCCTTCGACGTCAGTATATATCTGGCATATTTCGGCATTCAAGCTGGCAGCGAGAGCAACTGCCGTCGTATCGGAACCACCACGACCCAAGGTGGTAATGTCCTTCTCCCCTTTAGAAATACCCTGAAAGCCGGCAACAATAACTATGTTTCCCTTATCCAGCTCCTTACGAATACGCTTTGGGTCAATCTTGAGAATCCTAGCTTGGCTGTGAACAGTATCAGTTGTTATGCCAGCCTGAAGGCCGCTGAGGCTAATTGCCCCATAATCCTTAGCTATCAACGCCATCGCCAACAAAGCCATAGACTCTTGCTCACCAGTAGCGAGTAAGGTATCAAACTCCCGCAAATTAGGACGGTCAGTAATCTCCAAAGCCTCCCCAATTAAATCATCGGTGGTGTCTCCCATGGCCGAAACAACAACTACCACTTGATTTCCCTCGTCTTTTGCTTTAGCGACACGGCGGGCTACATTTTTAATCTTCTCGACATCAGCCACCGAGCTGCCACCATACTTTTGAACTATCAGTGCCATTTCTTCACCTTCATTTAGTCTATCAGCCTGCCCATAATATTATATCCTTCTTTGATAAATACGCCTGTGCCTTTAGCCTCTGCTTCGGTAAATCTCTTCGCCCCACCCCGACTTGTCGGGGTGAATCTTGGCCCCCAGAGTATAAATGGGACGGGGTCGGCAGCATGGGTCTGAGTCTCAATCGGCGTGGGATGATCAGGAAGAATTAGCACTCGAAGGGCATCCTTGTCCCAGGAACGAAGCCGACTCACAATCTCTTTATCTACGCTCTGAATAGCCTCTATTTTATCCTTAACTAGGCCGGCGTGGGCCGCCTCATCGGTTGCTTCTACATGAATAACCACCATATCATATTTATCCAGTGCCCCTAGGGCACCAATGGCCTGAGCAACGTAGTCATTGTTCAAATCGCCGGTCACACCGGGAATATCCAGCACCTCCATACCTATCATTCGGGCCAAGCCCCGCATAATATCCACTCCGGATATCACGGCAGCATCAAGTTTATAGGCCTCTTTGAAGGCTGGCATATCGGGTATTTTACCACTACCCCAGAAAAGCCAGACCATGGTAGCGGGAATATCGCCGCGTGCTCTTCGCTTTACATTCACAGGGTGGTCACGAAGCACAAGCTCAGAGCGTGCCATAAGCTCTCTTAACAGGTCACTCCCAGGCCCCTTGGGAAGAAATTCGTCGATAGCTTTGTCGGGAATATCATGCGGGGGAGTACAACTAGCCAGGAGGGCATCTTCCCTCCCTTTTATCTTACATATATGCCTGTAGCTCACACCAGGATAGAAATGCACTTCATCGCTGCCAAGCTTTTCATTCAAACTGGCAATAAGAGCTCGACCTTCGCCAGTACTGATATGCCCGCAACTATAGCTCCACATCCTCCCGTTGCGAACGGCTACCAAATTGCAGCGAAAAACGACCTCTCCTTCGTTAATGGGGACACCCATGCCACGAGCCTCAATGGCGCTCCGGCCCCGATAATATATCTGAGGGTCATAACCTAACACGGACATACAGGCACAGGCGCTGCTAGGTTCCATCCCCGGTGGCACGTTGCAAACTAGCCCAGTGGCACCCGCCTTGGCCATAGCATCCAGGTGCGGAGTATGCGCCAGCTCCAGGCAGGTCTTCCCGCCATGAGCAGCTAATGGCCAACCTGATGCTCCATCAATTATTAAAACACAATACTTCATCCTTGCCCCCCATAGTTAAACATCATATAATAGCATAGACGGCGGGGCGTAGCGCAGTGGGTAGCGCGCAGCGTTCGGGACGCTGAGGTCGGAGGTTCAAATCCTCTCGCCCCGATTAGTTCAGTAAAAAGGAGTGCAAGCTGCTTTTGCCTAACCCGAAGAATAAAAACAGAGCGGAGGGAAACCATGATAAAAGCTGCAATCGTAGGAGCGACTGGCATAGTTGGTCAGCAATTTCTCGTTGCCCTGAAGGGTCACCCTTGGATTGAAATTGCTGCGCTTGCTGCCTCCGAGAGGTCAGCAGGGCGCAGCTATAAGGAGGCCATAACCGATGCCCAGTCTGGAGCCTTGCGCTGGTTTTGCCAGGAACCTCCCGTGGAGGAGGTTATGCCTATGCCTGTCCAGAATGCCATCGAAATGGATGCCTCCGCCCTGGATATAGTCTTTTCGGCCGTAGAGTCCGACCAGGCAAAGATTCTGGAACCAAAATTTGCCAGAGATAAAGCGGTTATAAGCACAGCCTCAGCCTTCCGCTACGATGACGATGTGCCCATCTTAATTCCCAGCATCAACTCCGAGCACGCCAAATTAATTGATGTGCAACGAAAAACCCGGGGGTGGAAAGGCTTCATTACGCCTATTCCCAACTGCACCACTACTGGCCTGGCGATAACCCTAAAGCCAATTTACGAATCGTTCGGAGTGAACGCCGTTATAATGACCTCCATGCAGGCTCTATCAGGAGCGGGCCGGAGCCCGGGAGTGATAGGCCTCGATATACTAGATAATGTTATTCCCTTTATCGCCGGGGAGGAAGAAAAGGTACAGCGTGAAACACAGAAAATCCTGGGCAGTTTCGCAAGTAATTCAGTCAGTCCAGCCAAGTTCAATGTAAGCTGCACCTGCACCCGTGTTAATGTTCGGGAAGGACATACGGAATCGGTCTTCGTCTCCACCCAGAAAGACTGTGGGGCGGATGATGTCGCCAGGATCATGAGGGAATATGTTGGTTCGCCTGGTGACACTGACTTGCCTTCAGCCCCCAGCCACATGATAATAGTCCACGAAGACCCGTTCCGACCTCAGCCGCGGCTCGACCGTGACGCTGAGGATGGCATGGCCACCGTGGTAGGCAGGATCAGGAAGGACAACGTCCTGAAGAATGGCATAAAGTACGTTCTAGTATCCCACAACACCAAGATGGGGGCTGCTAAGGGCGCAGTTCTTGTCGCCGAACTCCTTATAAGAGACGGGTATATTTCCTAGATACCGAAAGCGAAGGTTCAAATCCCCTCGCCTGATTAAGATAAGGTTATTTGCTCTTGGCGCGAGCGCACAGTTCCTCTATCTCAATCTCGAAGAAGTCCCAACCAGCATCATCATAGGTGCTAAGTTACCGCTGGTACATGAGAAGATTTGGTTAAAGATAACCCATCTTCTCAAACCTGGTGTGTTCTACCACAATGCGGGCACTTGATTATTGGCTCTTTGAACTTAGGTGGCACTCGCAGCTTGGCACCGCAGTCACATGTAATGGTGTTATAGTTACTCAGCCGCCACATTACATCTGAGGTCTCACGAGCACGCTGTATCTCGTTTGGTTCACCCGTTTCACCCTCTAGCTTTATCGTTTTTACTGGGACTGTTTCGGCGGCAAGGCTGGCAGCAGGTATAACCCCCTCCCCGCGGTGAACCTGGCGGTAAGCTTGGTCATAATCGATAAAAGAGGCGCCAGCCATGGCGCGTAGGATGCGTATCCTCTCTGATATAGGGGGGTGGGTGCTGGAGAGATCACTGGCTTTCATGCCTTTCTTGCGGAAAGGATTGGTGATATACATAGGGGCTGTGGCCTTATTGGCTGATTTTAACTGCCCAGTTGAGGCACCCAGTTTTTCCAGGGCTGAGGCCAGTCCTTCAGGGTTTCTCGTATAGAGGGCTGACGAGGCATCTGCCAGGTACTCTCTCTTCCGAGAGATGGCAAAGTAAATGAGCTGCGCCACAATCGGCGCCAGTATCATAAATACGAGTGCCACGACCAGAATTATTAACTGAGCCCCCCCACCCCCTCCTGATGAAGAACTTCTTCTTGAGCCGGTCATACTGCCAAAAATTAGAAAACGTGACCCATACCAGGCCAGGATAACGATAGTGCCGAGCAGGATACTACACATCGCCATGAGCAGAACATCCCGGTTCTTGATGTGGGATATCTCGTGGCCAATGACCCCCTGTAATTCATCGCGGTTCAGTTTCTGCAGCAATCCCGAGGTGATAGCTACGGATGCCCGATTAGGGTCACGACCAGTGGCGAAGGCATTTAGTGCAGGGTCATCAATGATGTATATGTTGGGCATTTTCTCCAGACCGGAGGCAATCTTCATTTCCTCAACCACATTGTATAGACGAGGGTGGTCATCACGAGTAATTTTCTTCGCCCTCGACATGCTAAGCAGGATACTATCACCCTGAAAATAGCCGACTAAACTCAGGATTATCCATACTGATATGGCGATAACTAAGCCTGCAATAGCATTATCGAAGGCCATGCCCAGGAAATAGCCAATCAAGATCAGTAGTACTCCCATGCCTATTGTCAGCACTACCGACCTTATTTGGTTAGACCTAATCTGTTCCCACACGGCTGGAGAGTCTTTTTACTCAGTGAAACTGACCTTGACCGGTTCTCTTTCGGCGGCTACGGTGACCTCAAAGAATTCACCAGCCTTAAACCCGGTCATGCTGGCTATAACGTTAGACGGAAACATCTGTGTCTTGTTGTTCAACCTCAGGACCGAATCATTGTAAAACTGGCGAGAAAAGGCTATCTTATTTTCTGTTGAGGTAAGCTCTTCCTGAAGTGCCAGGAAGTTCTGATTGGCTTTAAGGTCGGGGTAGCGTTCCACTACAGCCAGTAAACGTGCTAGGGCTGAGCTCAGCTCGCCTTCGACCTTGGCTCGCTCACCGGCTCCGGCAGATGACGCTTGCTGGGCAAGATTGCGCGCTTTGGTTACTGCTTCCAGGGTTTCCCGTTCGTATTTCATATAGCCCTTGGCAGTTTCCACCAGGTTGGGAATGAGGTCGTGGCGTCGTTTTAGCTGAACGTCAATCTGCGCCCAGGCGTTCTTGACCTGATTACGCAGCCTGACCAGGCCATTGTAGATGGCTATGAATATGATGAGAAGGACCACAACAACACCGATAATGACATAAGCTGCTATTGGCATATTAAACCTCCTTAACTAATATTCTCCGGGCGTTTTCTAATCATCATTGCCTCCTTACTCCGAGGCTCCGAATACTTCTTCTAAGAAACTGATAACCTGTCCCTTGGAATCATGTTTTGGCGGATGTTCCCCAGCCAGATGTCTTATCAGTTGAGTAACCTCACCCCCATCAAACCATAATCCATGTTTATCACGGCATACATCGATGAGGATTTCAGGCTGTTCGCCTATCGCTGTTTTTTTCATCTTATGGCCACAGACGGGGCAATCCCGTTGCTTTTCTGATGAAGCGGCTTCCTGAGAGTTGAGGATGCCGTCAAGGAATGTCTTTGTCTCTTCAAGACCGCGCGACTTCAGCAAAAGCTCAAGCTCTCCAGAGTCAAACCATACCCCCTTACAACTATTACAATAATCAAGCTCAATATTATGATACTCAACGACCAGCATATCGTATTTACAAACGGGGCATAGCATTGCTTTCAGACCTCATCAGGTAGTTTCAATAGTGTAGATGCCTGACGAAGTCATGTCAAGGTTGTATGGCTTTAGATAATGCCAATGGGTTAATGCATGGAGATTTAGCTCTTCGCCCTTCGGCGTCTTCTGAGCCAGATTACCAAAGGTGGCACCCAGACCCAGCAGAAAATGCCAAGCCAGATAAGCACAGTGGCTAGACCTCTGCCAAATGTTGTCAGCCCACGCACCGCCGATTGGAAAGCATCGGAGGCGCTCCAGGGTTCAGCCAATCCCCTTGTTTCCTCTAAGTCTACTGCAATAAGTGACGTCTCTGAGGTCTGCTCCAGATATTTCATGCGGCCTTCAATTTGCTCAATCTCCCCTCTCACATTGGAAAGCTCTTTCTGCACCTTCAACATTTCCTCTACGGTCTCTGCCTTCTCCATCAGGGCTAGATACTGGGCTTCGGTCGCTAGAAGGTTGCTTAGCTGAGCTTCCAGGTCAACATATTCCTCAGTTACATCCTCTGCCGTGGTAGTCTCGTAGGGCACGGCTGTGGCCAACTGGTGAAGTCTGGCAAAAGCGTCTTCAAATCTTTCAGAAGGAACGCGGATGACAATGCGACCGTCAACCCTCTTTTCGTATTCATATTTATGTGAGGATACTACATAGCCGTTGAGCTCATCAGCCATCTCAGCGATTTTATCCATAGCCTCGGCTATATCTTCCACTTCCAAAGTCATGTAGCCTTCTTTTACGATTTTGCGGTCTTCCGTTAATTCCGCCGTTAGTTCCGCAGGAATCCAGCTTTCACCTCGCCCTACATAAGCAGTAGGTACTGCTGCTAAGAAGCTTTCTTCATCTGGCCCTCCCTTGCCAGGTATACTATGTAGTTCTGATGGCGAAGCACCACAGCCACTGATTAGCACTAACCCCAGAATCAGCAGTATTGGAATTGAAACTTTGAGCAGCTTATTCATTTTTGCCTCCTTCTATTACTATAAATGCAGAAGGCCGAGAAAGGTTGCATTATTTAACCCAAAAAGTCTTGCGACTTTTATTCCAGCGACCCCCAAAAGCAGTTTGATAATATTATAACATAGTAGACTGGAATCTTGAGGGTTGAAGGGGCTTTAGACAATCTCTATCTCTATATCATCCACGCTCTTTACCACTTTTCTCAAATCAACCAGGGCTATGGTGCGCTCAGAAATATGATGTCTATAAGCTGAGGAGGTGAATATAGTAAGGCATCTTCCGCCATACATTGTGGGTGGGGCATCTGGCTGGTGAGACCTTATCAAGACATTTTTGCCCAAGCGGGACATGATTTCCTCGAACCAGCCTCGCCCGAATTGAGGTCTCTCGGTATAGGGATCGGCTCCTAGGAACTTTCCTTCCGTTTCCTGCCAGTCCCCCCAGGTTATTTGATGCCATTCGGCACTACCTGGCTTTATCCTACTTATATCTTCTAACCCTGACACATCGGGGAGTGCTCCATGCAGAGCAATGATTCCATTCGGCGTGGACGCTGCCAGTGGCAACTTGGAAAGTACCTCACTATATCGCTGGTGAAGTTCAGCATCCAGTCCCTCCCAGAAATCGGCAGGGTGGAAGCTGACTACAGCATGGCCTTCGTGATTTCCCATAAGCAGATAAAGAGAATCGGGGTGCTCAGTTTTTTGCCCAAGCAAAAAATTAATGTTCTCTAAAGAAGCTGGTCCCCGGTCAACATAGTCTCCCAGAAAAACTAGTTTATTCTCCGACTTGAGATACCTGTGGATAATTTTCTCCGTGGCTTCGAGGTCACCATGGGTATCGCCCACGAAAATGACTTTGCCTGACTCCAACTGTATCAACTTTGCTTCCGAGGCAAACTTCTTCTCCGCCTCGTTGAGCAACTCTTTTATCTCTTCTCTGGTCACAAGACAAAGCTTTCCTTCACGGAACTGTGCATCCCACAGCATAGATGTTTCCCGTGATAAAAAGCAACTCCGACTTGGTTGGAGCTCTGGAAAGCCTCGCCATAATTGTTTTTGCTTGAGTGCCTTTGATATGATGCGAGTATGAAAGCCGGCCTGGTTTACGACCCAATCTATTTGGAACACGATACCGGTGACCACGTGGAGAATTCTCAGAGGTTGGTAGCTGCGATGTCTTATTTGAAAGAAACTGGAATCGAGGAGAAACTTACATGTCTGTCTTCGCGCCCCGCCTTGCTTGAGGAGCTAGAGGTGATACATACGACGGAGTACATCTACTACGTTAAGGGCAAGGCGGAAAGGGGTGGTGGTTGGCTTGACCCTGATACCGTAATGTCCCCGAAGTCTTATGAAGCAGCCTTGCATGCTGCCGGTGGGCTCATGGTGGCTGTAGAAGCGGTGATGAAGGGGGAGGTGGATAACGCCTTTGCTCTGGTTAGACCACCGGGGCATCATGCCCTTCATGATCAAGCAAAGGGCTTTTGCATTTTCAATAATATGGCGATCGCCGCTAAATTTGCTCTAAGCAAGTTCAGCCTCAACCGTATTCTTATCGCTGATTTTGATGTCCATCATGGCAATGGGACTCAGGATGCTTTTTATGCCGACCCCAAAGTCCTTTATTTCTCCACCCACCAGTATCCCTTTTATCCCGGAACAGGATGGGTGGATGAAACTGGAACGGGTGAGGGAGAAGGAGCTACGGTTAACTTTCCCATGGCCGCCGGCTGGGGCGATGAAGAATACTTGAGAGCTTTCAACGAGGTTCTGGTTCCGGTAGCCCGGAGATTTCAACCACAGCTCATCCTGGTTTCTGCTGGGTTCGATGCTCATTGGGCTGACTACCTGGCTATGATGCGGGCGAGCGTTAAAGGTTTTGCTCAAATGGTAATGATATTGAAAGAACTAGCTGCCGAACTATGTCAGGGGCATCTCGTTTTTACTCTGGAAGGTGGTTATAACCTTCAGGTAGTCGCTTCTTCCATAAAAGATGTCTTTGCTGTACTTATGGGTAATTCAGAGGTAGATGACCCTTTGGGGAAAGCATCAATGGCAAGAAAGCCCGAGGGATTTGACGAGCATATTGAGGCAATAAAAAGAATACACCATATTCGTTGATAGCTCTCAGCTTACAAATATTACGCAGTTTTCTTAGCAAAGGGCAAGAGTGCCCTCCACTCTCGCCTTTCCCACACCACCAGAAGCTGGCCAGCGATGCAGACAGAGCTATATGTGCCGATGATAACGCCGAGGAGCAACACCAGGACGAAATAGTGTATGGTGGCTCCACCAAAAAGGAGCATGGCTAAGAGCACAAAAAAGGTAGTCAAGGCAGTATTCAGACACCTCCCCAGCGTGTCTATGAGGCTATCGTTTACAGTCTCGGCGAAATCAGGTCTGATGTGCCTTGATACATTTTCCCGAACGCGGTCAAATACAACCACAGTATTATTGATACTGTAACCGACAACGGCAAGTAGTCCGGTAATAAATAGAGCATCAATCTCCACCCCGGCAAACCAACCCAGGAAGGAGAAAATGCCTATTATTATGAACACATTGTGGATAAGGGCGATGACGGCACAGGTGCCCCAGCGAAATGGACTGGGCATTCGGCGAAACGCCCATACAATGTAAAACATCATAGCCACAGCAGCTATTATTACGGCGATGACGGCATTGCGTGTTGTTTTCGCCGCCACTGTTCCCGAGACTAAATAGTAATCGATTATTTCAACCTGGGAATCTAAGTCTGCACCGAGTTTCTCTGCCAGCTCTCTTGACTCCTCTGGGGTTATTTCCCTGGTATGGATGATGAAATTGCCCTCGCCAGCGTTTTGAATAGTTGCCTCAGCATATTCCAGCTCGGCCATCTCATCCCGTAACTGGTTTTGTTCAACTGGTGGACTAAACTGAAGAATCATAGATGTGCCACCAGTAAAATCCGTTCCAAGCCGCAGCGGGGCTCCAACCTGTATTTGAGAGATGACCAGAGAAATTATTCCTATAACTACGAGTATTAACGAAATAAGGAAAAACCACTGCTTCTTACCAACAAAGTCTATCATTTAGCGTTCCTCACTGTTTGGGATGGCGTTACTCCGTAAGCTGACAGATTGGTGACCACCTGGCTGCCTATAATCAGGCGGAGGAAAGTTCTGGTAACCACAATGGCTGTGAACATGGATAAGGCTACACCGATAAACAGGATTAAGGCAAAGCCTCTGACCATAAGAGCACCCAACGTACCGCCAAGCCAGAAAAGGACAATACAGGCAATGAAGGTGGTGATGTTGCTGTCTCTGATAGCCGTCCAGGCGCGGTTGAACCCAGCTTCAGCGGCAGCACCTAAGCTACGCCCCCCTCGCAATTCCTCCTTCATGCGCTCGAAGATAAGGACATTGGCGTCCACTGCCATGCCCAGAGATACAATAAAGCCGGCGAGGCCGGGCAATGTGAGAGTTATAGGGATAATCTTGAAAATGGCTAAAAGCACTGCTCCATAAACCGCTAGACTAAGGCAAGCCACCAGGCCGGGCAGACGATAGTAAAGAATCATAAATATTAGCAATAGAACTATCCCAATCCCTGCCGCCAATATGCTCTTCTGGATAGAATCCTGCCCCAAGGTAGCGTCCACTGTCCTTTCGTAGAGCGGAACACTAGGTTCAAATTCTCCTTCCACCCACCTCCCCAGTGGAACGTCGATCCGTCCAGCGTTGAGCAAATCTCGTAATTCCTGAGCATCAACAAGGCTTAGTCCTGTAATTTGTCCTCTGTCCTCTATCACCGCCTGTACTGTCGGGGCGATGATACGACCATCTTCTCCTCTAAGTGGCTCATCGCCAAGGTAGATGGCGAGTGGTTTTCCGAGAAGGCGAGTGGTTATTTGTTTGGAAAGCTGCGCTCCCGTTTTGTCCCATTCAAATATTAATAACGGGCTACCCAACTGGTCTACAGTAACGCCAGTGTTCTCCTTAAAATATCTACTGCTGAGAATTAACTCCTTTTCCTCGCCATCGACTGTGACTATCCCGGTAGCAGGAGTCCAATTTCCTGCCTCATCCTGTTCTCTGAATTCGAGCAGGGCGAAGAGTCCAATCGTCTCCTTAGCCTTCTCGATGTCAGCTATGCCCGGCAGTTGGATGGCAATGTTGTATTCCCCTTCCTGTTTCTGTAGTTGGACGACGGGCTCGGTTATGCCCAGAGCGTTGATACGCCTTTCTATAACTCCCTTCACACCCTCCATAATCTCACCCCTGTTGTCAGGCTCGATATCGCTGACATCAGCTTGATAAACCAGGTAGCTGCCACCAGCAAGGTCAAGTCCCAGCCTTAACCCTTCTCTGCCAAAAACATTCCTATCCAGCGGGACTACGGACCATAAGGCGAAGCCAAACAGAGCAAGGATGAAAATCAATAAATAAACGTTTCTACTTCTCAATTCAGTCTACCTTGTATTAGGGATTGTTTTTACTCCAGAATTCTGGGATTTTTGGGAAACTCTTGTTTGCTGTTTGCCCATAGCTGACAACTCCTTTCGAACCAAGGCTAATGCTTCTTCCTTGGTACTTAACTCATCGCTGGCATGAGCCTCGTTAACTATGGCGAGGAGTTTGCCAATCAATGGTCCTGGTGATAAGTCAAAGTTGTTCATTATATCATGGCCATCAATGAGTTTCACCGGCAAGATTTTGGCTTGCTGCTTTTCATGCTCTGTCAGTATGTGGTTTATTAATTGGCAATGTTTTTTCCATTCCTCCATAGATGCCAGGGGTCCGCGGCTGGCCAGATAATCGGCTAAAGCCAGGATTAGAATATCAATGCTGGCCTCGCCGGTATCCCGAAAGTAGCGATAAATTGCCCGTTGGGTAGGCAATCCCTCATGTGCCATCTGAACTGGACGGAGGTGGTGATAAACAAGGCTTTCTACCAGTCTTATTTCCCGATTGCTAAATCGCAACCGTTCCAAAATGTTCGCAGTCATAGCTGCTCCTTCTTTGGTATGTCCTAAAAATCTGGCTCTACCTGTATCATCAATAGACTTTGTCATTGGTTTAGCAATATCATGGAATAGCCCACCTAACTTGAGTAGAACTTTATGGTTACTTCCGCTGGAAACTTCCTGGGATAAGTGCCTCTCTATGACGTCAGACCAGGGAGCAGTAGACAGCATATTGTCGTTGCTGTACTCCCAGTCGCTTTCTCTAATGAGGAATTCTATGGCAGCTACGGTCTGTAAAGAGTGTTCGAAGACATCCCAGAAGTGCACTGTTGGTTGCTCTACTCCCTTGCTATCTGCTAGCTCGGGAATTAGAGCTAGCAATAAGCCAAGGTTATCTAAGTATCTCAGATGGTAAGCAGCCTGGGGCAGAGTAAGCAAGCGAAGTAACTCTTCTCTAACTCTTTCCCCCGGGACTTCAGTGATAGCCTGAGAATAGCGGCGAATTAAAGATTCCGTGTTTGGCTCTATAGTGAAGTCAAGCTCGGCAGCCAACCTCACTGCTCGCAGGAGCCTAGCGGCATCAGCTTCGAATATTTGCTCGCTTACCCCCCGCACTATTTTATTCCTCAAATCCTCTTCACCGGAAAAGGGGTCGATAAGCTTTAGGGGGGATTGCTTTTCAGTCAAAAGGCTTGCCGATTTCCGGGAACTCACCTTGCTGGCTGTGCTGGCGGCGACAAATTGGCTGAGTTCCAGAGCCATGGCATTTATGGTGAAATCGCGCCGGGCAAGATCAGATTCAATATCTCCGGTGAAAGGAGAGAAATCAAAATGCCACTCTGCGCCACGCAATTCTTGGTTTTGTGAAGTCCTTCCTGGCTGCTCATCTTCGATTACCACCACTCTAGCGATGTTGTTGACATCGTCAAGGAGCACAAATTTGCCTCCTAATTCTTCGGCTACTTCCCGAGCTATGGTTATGGCATCACCGCTTACAGCAATATCTATATCGTTGGTCTTCCTTTCCAAAAGCCAATCGCGGACAAAGCCACCGACGAGATAGCCTTGCTTTTTCTGGATAGCTAACAGGTGGGATGTTTTAGCCAGGGTGGTAGGTAAATTGCCGCTTTTTATGAAGGACATGACAGCGAATTATAGTTTGTGGCAGCAAGCATTGTAAAGGTTTAGTTGCAGGACAGGGATGGCGGCCCCCTTTTCACTTTTGCACGGAGGCAGGATATCAGCTAATTGCCCTGGCAGCGCTTAACCTTCTCCAGATGGTAAGGTTTACTGGGTATGCCGAAGCTTCTATAGCTTTTTGGCGTTGGTTTTTACTTGTTCTGATACCCAGGAGCACCACCTTTCTATTCCTTCACCGGTCTTGCAGGAAACTTGGAAAACCTCGGCTTTAGGATTTAGTCCTTCGATGGAACGGCGAAAGGCGGCAATATCGAAATCAACGTAGGGAAGAAGATCCATCTTATTTATTACCACAGCATCGGCATCGATAAAGATGAGGGGATATTTAATGACTTTATCATCCCCTTCAGGCAGACTGGAAATCACTACCCGTTTGTGTTCTCCCAGGTTAAATTCGGAGGGGCAAATGAGGTTGCCTACATTTTCGATTAAGAGCAGGTCTATGTTATCTAGGGGCATGTCATTTAGAGCCGACTCGATCATGGCAGCCATTAAAGAACAACTTTCCGGCATATTTCGGGTATTTATTTGGACTACTGATTTTGCCTCGCTCTGCACTTTCTCAGCGTCTACTGTGGAAGCAACATCGCCTTCGATAACAGCCATATTCAGCCTGCTTTTCAGCTCGGCCATGGTCTGTAGAATAAGACTCGTCTTGCCGGCACCTGGAGATGACATAATGTTGATAGCAAAAACCTTGCGCCTATCCAATAGCTGTCGATTTCGGTTAGCTATGGTCTCATTAGCCTCAAGAACGTTCTGGATAACTTCTATTCTTTTCATTCTACGTCCATGCTTTCGATATAGAGCTCTCGCCCCTTGGATATTTCTACGCTCTGGCCCTGGCATTTAGGGCAAGACCATAGGGTATCTTGGGGGTGGAAAGTCGCGGAACAGGTCCGACAACGCAATTGAGTTGGCACTAAATCAAAGTGGAGTACTGCTCCTTGAGCGATGGTATCTTTGCTAAGAGAATCGAAATAAAACTGAATACAGTCAGGGACAAAACCTGACATCTCGCCAATTACTAAGTTAATTTGGATGACCTTGCTGGCTTGTGCCTCACCAGCTTTGGCTAAAGCAATATTAACTATGTTTTCAGTTACTCCAAGTTCATGCATTTGGTGAAGCCAAGGAAACTGCTATATTGTAGACTACTCCCTGCTTTGATTTCAATCCAGCCAGAGGTTCAAGTTTGGATACTGCGGTACGATAAACCCCGTTATTTCCCCACTTTATATATTTTTAGATTTCGATTCTCCAATCGTGGGAGTATATGTTAAACCTTTTGGGACTGGCAAATCCTATTAGTGTTATCCCGTATTTATTGGCTTCCTTTATAGCCAGGTCCGTGGGGGCAGCGATGCTTACAACTATTGGTATTTCGGAAAAGATCGCCTTTGTAATTGTGGAAGCTGTTTGTCGGCACGAGCTAACCAGGAAGCTATTCGATAAATCGATTCCGTCTCTAATTGCCAGGCCGATGGCTTTATCTATGGCGCAATGCCTACTTATATCCTCGACAAAAATCTCCTTGTCCTTACAGATCCCAATAACATGTGTGCAGCCAGTCTTCTGGTATAAGAAGCTGTTTTCGTTTAGCGCTTCTACCAAATCAAAAACTTCGCTTTTGGTTCGCTTTTTCTGAGAATCACAGTTTCTGGGGGTCTTAATTAATTCTTCGGGGACATTCACCTCAAACTTATTGCTGCCGAGTTTCTTGATCCGGGATGAAGAAGGGTCTAGGCCTCTTGATTTCAAATTGCCAGCTATCATCTCTTCCAGGTCAACGGGGATGCAGTGGAATTTATGAGTTTCTCCATTGAGCTTAACGATAATTTCCTCTTCGTGGACAAGCTCATCTGTCTTCTTGCGCTTACCATCCTTGGAAATTTCTAGAATTTCTATTTCGGTACTTCTTTTCCCCATGATTTGTGGAAGTCCTTTATATCGTCTATTATGCTTCTGCAGGCATCGAAAGCTGGCTCTCTGTGAGAGGCGGAAACTGCTACTAATACAATGTTCTCTGATATGCCTAAGAAACCCACTCGATGTACTATCGCTACATCCTGGACATCGAATTTGTCGATTGCTCTTTTTCCTATCTCCGCTAGTTTCTGCACAGCGTGGTTACTGTCCTCAAATTCCAGTCCAAGTCCTCCAGGGAATTCACGCACGGTGCCCAGATAAATTGATATCGCCCCTATCTTGGGGTCCTTCATCCTCTTGATTATCTCATCGACGGAGAAGTCTTCTTTTCTTATCTCAATCATCTCGGCTCACCATGTGATTACATGTTGGGGATTTATTTTCACAGGCTGGTCATTTGGTGCTCTTTTAATTTGGGCTCTTTGCAGTTTCTCGCTGGGGCAGCTATATTTGGCAGGTGTCACAACTTGTGGCAGAGCATGAGCTACAAGAAGAACTTTCCCCGATCGGGGTAGATGGCCCTGCACTGCTTTTAGAAAAAGAAGCGAAAGAGGATAATATTCGTTTTGCGCCATTGTGACAGCGGGGACAAGAGGCGTTTTCGTTTGCTTGGGTTTGCTGGCGGAGCAATTCAAACTTGTAGTTGCAATTAGGACAAAAAAATTCGTATATGGGCATTTTTAATCCTTTCCTTCCTCAAAAGCTTTTAGGAATACGTCAGGGACTTGAGGTACCTGGGCATCGATCCATGTTTTGAGGCAAGTCGAAGAACAAAAATTGTAATGCTCGACCACCTTTGGCCCTTTCCATCGTGAAACCATGAACCAACCATTGAGCACCTCGCATGGTCGTTCCTCTCCACTACATTCCACTCTTTCACCACAAGAATGGCAGATAAAATATTCCCGACGCATTTAAGTCTCCAGCCTGATTTGTTTTTATCCCCTTCTTGGAATACAGCCAGGGATTAGACGGCCACCACCTCCTTAACTTCGGGCACCTGTTCCTTGAGCACCCGCTCAATCCCACCCTTCAAGGTCATAGTTGACATGGGGCAGCCACTGCAGGCACCAGTCAGCTTTAATGTCACCACTCCATCCTTGACATCTATTAGTTGGACATCTCCTCCATCGGCCAACAATGCCGGTCTCACTTGTTCCAAGGCTGCTTGTACCTTTTCTCGCATTTCTACCTCCTTGCTTTGTTAAATATAGAGCTAAAACCTCCTATTGTCAAATTAAACTGAACTTTAAGCGTTGGTCTGCTATCAGGGCAGTATTATCACCGAGCCAGTTTGTCCTCAGGGAGGTTGGTATAGGGGACGAAGATAATCTATAATACAGTTTGGGAGTTTACCGCATGATCTCTGTGGAAGAAGCCCTCAATAAGGTTTTGAGCTATGTTGAGGTTCTCGAGCCCGAGCGAAAGCCTATTCTGGACTGCCTGGGGCAGGTTCTGGCTGAGGATGTCTATTCCACTATAAATATTCCCCCACTGGATAATTCCGCCATGGATGGTTATGCCCTGCGAGCCAGAGATACTCGTGGGGCTAGTGAATCATCACCTGGATATTTGGTCGTGATTGGAGAAGTTGCTGCCGGGTCTATGCCTGCACAAGAAGTCAAGCCGGGGACGGCCATCCGCATTATGACGGGAGCGCCATTGCCTGAAGGGGCTGATGCCGTGGTTCGATTTGAGGACACTGATGAAGTTAACCGCAAATTATCCGGTGGTGACCTTTCGCACATCGGTATATTATGCCAGGTGAAGAAGGGATCGGATGTCCGAGGTAGAGGCGAGGACATTGCCGAGGGAGATTTGATTCTTAAAAAAGGAAAAGTGCTTCGCCCCCAAGAGATAGGAGTTCTGGCTTCCCTGGGGCGCTCCACTGCGCTGGTTATCCGTCGGCCGATTGTGGCTATTCTAGCTACGGGCGATGAGCTTATCGGTGTTGACCAGCCATTGGCTCCCGGTAAGATTCATGATAGCAACAACTATACCATTGCCGCTGAAGTCTCTCGCTATGGTGGCATTCCCAAAATCTTGGGCATAGGGCGCGATTCGGTTCAGTCTCTAACCAAGAAAATCTATGAGGGTTTGGATGCGGATATGCTTATTACCTCCGGGGGTGTGTCCAAGGGCGACTACGATATAGTAAAGGATGTCCTGGCAGAGCATGGGGAGGTTGGCTTCTGGACGGTTTGTATGAAGCCCGGGAAACCGCTTGCCTTTGGGGTTATTAGGAAGACAGAAGGAGGGAAGGAGAAAAAGGTGCCTCATTTGGGGTTGCCGGGCAACCCCGTCAGCTCCATGGTTACCTTTGAGCAATTCGCCCGTCCCGCCATATTGAAGATGATGGGGAAAAAACTTCTGACAAAGCCAGTTATTCGAGCCATTATCGAGGATGATGTTGTGGATACTGATGGTCGCCGCCTCTTTGCCAGGGTAAGTGTAGCCAGGCGTGGTGGGCAATATTATGCCTCCGTCACCGGCCCCCAAGGCTCGGGAATTCTTACATCCATGGCCAAGGCCAACGGTTTGGCTGTTATCCCCGAAAATAGTGAGGGGGTTAGGGCCGGAGACGTGGTCGAGGTGCAGATGTTGGATTGGGGAGAGGAACAAGGCGAGGTGGAAACCCCGATAGAATCGGGGCCGATTGTTTCAATCGTGGGCAAATCGCAATCTGGCAAAACAGTGCTTATGGAGCAACTTATTGCCGAGTTTAAAAGAAGAGGATATAAAGTCGCTGCCATAAAGCATGGTCGAGGTGGGATGGAAATAGACCACCCTGGAAAAGATAGCTGGAGATATGCTCAAGCGGGTAGCGATGCCGTGCTTATTAGCTCGCCTGATAAACTCGCCTTTATTAAAAGTGTAGACCACGACCTTGGTATTGAGGAAATTCTGCCCACCGTTGGTCCTGAATTCGACCTTGTCCTTGTCGAAGGATTCAAGAAAAGCAAGATTCCTAAGATCGAAGTGCATAGAAAAAGACTCGGAGATGACTTATTGTGTTCTCCTGAGGAACTTTCGGCCATTGTTACTGACGGGTCATTGGATATTGATATACCTAAGCTTCCTTGGGGTGATACAGTAGCAGTAGCTGATTTCATAGAAAAGAATTTTGTGAGAGCTGTAAGCCGAGAGCCGTCAACTGTCAGTGGTGAAGAAAATGTTTAAAGTAGGTATATTGACTATCAGTGACAAGGGCTCAAGAGGGGAGCGTCAGGATAAGAGCGGGGAAGCTATTCGCGAAATCCTCTCCAGTATGGATGCCCGCATTGTAAATTACGACATCGTTCCTGATGAGAAAGAGCTTATTGTCTCAAAGCTGGTTAAGTGGGTAGATGAAGATGATTTAGACGTACTCCTCACCACGGGTGGAACGGGACTTACTCCTAGAGATGTTACTCCGGAGGCGACTCTGGATGTGGTGGATAGAATTGTCCCCGGTTTTGCCGAGGCGATGAGGGCTGAGAGCCTGAAGAAAACCCCCATGGCTATGCTCAGCCGAGCAGTCGCTGGCACTCGTGGGAAATGCTTAATTATCAACCTACCGGGAAGCACCAAGGCAGTACGCGAATGCCTTGAAGTGATACTGCCAGCTCTGCCTCATGCCGTGGAAACGCTTAGAGGTCAGGCAGGCGAGTGCGGCACAACTGAAGCTTGAGTTCAAGATAGCCTATCCGCTCCTGAGGTTTCGGAGAACTTCCCCGATCCCGGGCCTTTTCCCATACATGAGCAAGTAGGTTCTGAAAATCCTGATGGTTAATAACAAGATTCCAATGATGGAGAGCACCAGCACTGCTATGCTGGCAACCAGTTGCCAGGCAGGTATATCACTCACGCCGAGCCTCATTATCACTTCCACAGGAGCTGAGAGAGGGAAAATGGTAAAGAAGACCCAGACTGGGTTGTCCGGGAACAACATCGATAAAGATGTGAACCAGAGGGGTATAAGCAAGGGAATCGTAAAAATCCCTATCAATTGTTGCCCTTCCCGGGAATTGGAACTGACGGCGCCGATACTTGCTGAAATTACGGAGAACAACAAGTAGCCCAGGATAAAATACACTACAGCCAGAACAATGAAGTTAGCTGGCAACTGTATTGTGCTGATAAAGCCGCCGATAGATGAGGAAGCCAGGTTCAACAGAAGTGGTGTTGAGATCGCCCAGACCACTACCTGCACCAGCCCGGCGGCACCAATCCCCAAGACCTTGCCGGTCAGCAATTGGCGGGCGGAAACGGAGGACAACAATATCTCTATAAGGCGATTCTCTTTCTCTTCACCCAGCCCCTGCAGCAGATAAGTGGAAGAGAAAATGATGGAGAGTGCCAGTAGAATGCCAAAAACAAATGGGATGATCAAGTTCCCATATCCGCCTTGCTCCGGAGCCACGGCACCAGTTTCGGTAAGCCTGGTGCTAACCAGATTCAAGGGTGCTTCAATCCTGGCCACAGTGGCCTCGGGCACCTTACCTGCCAGTAGATTACTTGTGAGGAAATTGTTAATCGCCGTCGTTGTGGCGGAGGACGCCGCAAGCTGTTTTTCCAGGGTATAACGGTTAATCACTCCATTAGAAATATAGTCTGACGGAATGACAAAATATTCTTTAATATCGCCGTTGACCAGCGCTTCAGTCGCGTCAGCTGGTGTGTCGAAGTGAACCAGCGTTATATTTCCCTGGCTGGTATACTGCTGGAATCCGCCGAGTTCATCCACATATCCAATGGTCATCACTTCCACTGTCGGCCTGGCAATTCCTGATACAAGCTGGGAAACTCCTATTAGCAGGAGGGCTATGAGTGGCACGATAACGGTCATAACGATGAACCCTCTCCTCTTTGCCGTCTGGAGGAATTCGTGCCTCAGTATCAGAAGCGTCTTATTCATGGGCCTTACCCACTACCCTCAGGAATATTTCATTGAGTGGAGGAGTAGCTACTTCAAAGCGGTTGATTACCATACCACGGCTCATCAAATGCGCCAGAACCTGCTGGGGGGTTGTACTGTCGTCCAGCATCAGTTCAGTGTAGCCTTTGTGGGTGCGTTTCTCAGTAACCCCCGGCACCTCTCCCAGCTCCCCCTCAAATTCCAGCAAAACCGAATTGCTTCTATACCTGGACTTGATTTCAGCCAGATTCCCGTAAAGAACCGAGCGTCCGTGATTTATCATCAATATGCGGTCGCATAGTTCCTCGATTTCATTCATCTGGTGGGTGCTCAGGATTAAAGACTTACCTTGATTCCTCAGGTCAAGGAGCATTCCTTTCAATAGCTCGGTGTTAACCGGGTCGAGCCCGGCAAAGGGCTCGTCCAGGATAAGCAGTTGCGGGTCATGGATGATGGTAACAATGAACTGGATAATCTGCCCCATGCCCCGGCTCAGCTCCTCAATCTTTTTTCCCTTGTGGGGCAGCATGCCTGTCTGGTTGAGCAGCTCATCAGCTTTTTCCTCGGCTGAGAGCCTGTCCACACCCTTGAGGGAGGCAAGATAGATGATGGAGTCGAGGACCCCCAGCTTTTTGTACAGTCCTCTTTCCTCGGGCAGATAGCCAAGCTTATTTTTGGTAGCTTCACCCAACCTCTCGCCGAGGATGGTCACCTCGCCCGAGTCCGGCTTGATGATGTCCATCATCATCCTGATGGTGGTAGTCTTGCCGGCACCATTAGGACCAATGAGGCCAAATATCTCGCCTTGAGCGACAGAGAAAGACAGGTCGTCAACCACTACCTTATCGGCAAAGGACTTCGCTACATGGCTAACTTCAACAGCAAGCATATCAGCAGCTTCTTCCCAATTTCGCATTATATCAAATCGACAATAGTTTTAGTCACTTTATAACAAATCGTAAAAATGTTTAAGACTCGACTCCAGAATTGTGGCCGAGCCTGGAAGGGCTCGGGGCGATGAGGGTTGAGAGCCTCAAGAAAACCCCCATGGCTATGCTCAGCCGAGCGGTTGTGGGCACTTGCGGGAAATGCTTAATTATTAACCTACCGAGAAGCCTTCTTGTACACGTGAGTCTAAATTGTGCTTGATGAATCAAACAACTGCGTGATTTAATCTTTTAAATATGGTATACTACAAGAGCCATGTCTAAATCTTATGTTTGCCAGTTACTGCGGGGTGTTGTCGAGCCTTTGTTGCTCTTTATTATAGGCGAATTACCTATACATGGCTATGAGATTGCCAGAGAACTGGATCGTAGGAGCGGAGGCTACTTTAATCTTACGGCAAGCACCCTTTACTCCGCATTACGACGTTTGGAGAGCAGAGGCCTTGTGTCAAGCTCGTGGCAGTACATTGCTAGGCAAAAGCGCAGATGTTATGAGTTGACGGAGAAAGGTCGTCGGATTCTGGCTGAAGAATTAGCTCAATGGGAAAAGTTTCTTGGTGCTACCGGCAGAGTTATAGACAGCCAGTGAAGTGAAAATTCAAATCTTAGGGGCCCATCAGCTCGAGTTAAAAGGGACACGGTTAACTTCTCTATTGATTGATGGTACTCTGGTTGTAGATGCTGGGGGACTTACCTCGGCTCTTTCTCTGCCCGAACAGAAAAAGATAAAAGCCGTTTTGCTTACCCATCACCACTTCGACCATACTCGGGACCTGGTTACTCTGGCTGCTAACGCTGCCTATTACTGGCAGGGGCAGCTTAAGGTCTATGCCCTGCGCTACACGCTTGATGTTGTTACTAACTGCCTTCTTGATGGCAAAATATATGCCAATTTTCTTGAATATCCCAGTAAAGAGAAACCGACTCTCATACTTGAGGCTATTGAGCCTTATAGTAAAAAAACCATTGCCGGTTACGATGTTTTAGCAGTGCCGGTAAAACATTCTGTACCTACTGTTGGCTATCAAATCACCTCTTCGGATGTCCAGCACTCAAACGAGTTGAGTGCTGGATTGTTTTACACCAGCGATACCACAGTGGGACTATCCGATTGCTGGCAGCATATTTCCCCTCAGTTGCTTATTGCTGAAGTTGTCGGACCTAATAAGTATGGAGATTGGCTCAAGAAAGCTGGTCATCTTTCCGCAGAGCTTTTGAAGGAAGAGCTTGCTCAATTTCGCCAACTCAAAGGGTATTTACCTCGCGTCATCGTTATCCATATCGGGAATCTTTTTGAGCAAGAGATTAAGGAAGAAGTAGCTCAAATAGCTCAGGAACTAGAAGCAGATATAAGCCTGGGCTATGAAGACATGAAGGTCACCTTGTAATCGTCCCCAGCACTCAGAGCTCTGAGTGCTGGGCTGGCGCCATAGTAACCATGCTATGGCGCCAGCAGTTTTCTTCAGCCTACCTTGGGCAGTTCAAGCTGGGCCTTCCTTACTTCTTCCTCGGGATAGGCATAATCTTCAAGTTGCCCCGTTAGGTATTTCTCATAGGCAGCCAGGTCGAAGTGCCCGTGCCCGCTATGGGCGATGAGGATGGTTTTGGATTTGCCCTCCTCCTTGCACTTAAGTGCTTCATCAATAGCTACCTTGATATTGTGGCATGGCTCAGGACCGCTGATAATGCCCTCGGTGCGGGCAAACTGTACTCCGGCGGCAAAGGCGGCAGTTTGAGGTACAGCTACGGCTTCAACCAAGCCCAGTCTATGGAGGTGGCATATAGTAGGTGCCATGCCATGATAGCGCAGTCCGCCGGCGTGAATTGGTGGCGGGATAAAGCCGTGCCCCAGGGTATACATTTTAATCAGGGGCGTCATCCCGGACAGGTCACCAAAATCATAGGCATAAAGTCCCTTGGTCACACTAGGGCAGCTTTCCGGCTCACAACAGATGATGCGCATATCTTTCTTCTTGCCGCTAATCTTATCCCGAATCCAGGGGAAGAATTGCCCGGCGAAGTTTGAGCCACCGCCAATGCAGCCGACAATAATATCAGGGTAAGCGTCTGCCATCTCCATCTGCTTCCGGCATTCCTCCCCGACGATGGTCTGATGGAGCAGGACATGGTTAGCCACGCTGCCAATCGAATATTTAAAGTCTGGATGTTCTATCATATAATCTATTGCCTCGCTAATAGCCAGACCTAGACTACCGGGACAATCAGGCCATTTTTCCAGCATAGCTCGCCCTGACTTGGTCTCTGTACTGGGGCTGGGGACACAGTTGCCCCCCCAGGTCTCCATGGCGATGCGCCGATAGGGCTTCTGGTCATAGCTAATCCTGACCATAAACACCTTGATCTCCAGACCGAAGAATGCCCCAGACAAACTCAGGGCACTGCCCCACTGCCCGGCACCGGTCTCAGTACATAAGCCCTTGAGCCCTTGTTTCTTGGCATAGTATGCCTGAGCCGTGGCGGTATTGGGCTTGTGGCTCCCCGCCTGGTTTGTCCCCTCGTATTTATAGAAAATCTTGGCCGGGGTATCCAAGGCTTTCTCCAGCCGATACGCCCGGTGCAACACCGTTGGTCTCCAGGTACGGTAGACCGCCTGCAGTTCCTCAGGGATTTCAATCCAGCGGTCTGTGGTGTTGAGCTCTTGCTCGGCACATGCCCTGGGAAATAGACCGGCGGCGTCATCTACGGTTGCCGGCTTTCCCGTTCCTGGGTGCAAAAGTGGCGGCATTGGCTCGGGCATATCAACCATAATGTTATACCACTTGGTCGGCATGTCCTTTTGGTCAAGAAAATACATTCCTTTCTCCATTTTGTTCTCCTTTCAATTTCTTGTTCGGCTACCATTCAGAACCAAGTTAGCTTACTACACATTGACCTCCTTTTACAATAAGGCCTCCCTCAGAGATTTAATAAAAGAGTAGACATTTTTAAGCGACTTGTCCTCGTTGAGCAACTGTATGATACGGCTGCCCACGATGACCCCATCGGCTATCTTGGCTATTCTTTGTGCTTGCTCGGGAGTGGAAACTCCAAAGCCAACGCAAAGAGGCTTTTCGGTTCTTGCCTTCACCCTGGCTACGAAACTTTCCAGTTCCTCAGGGAGTTTATCCCTGGCGCCAGTGATGCCGGTCAGGGAGACTAAGTAGATAAAGCCGCTTGACCTGCTGGCCACTAGCCTGATGCGTTCTTCAGTGCTAGCCGGGCTGAGAAGATAAACAAGGTCGAGCCCGTGCCTTTTGGTTGATTTTTCCAGTTCTGCTCCTTCCTCGGGTGGCAGGTCAGGTATAATCAACCCATCAATCCCCACCTCGGCGCACTTCGAGCAGAATTGCTCCAACCCGAACTTAAGCACAGGATTGTAGTAAGTCATAAATACCAGGGGAATTTCCACTTGCTGCCTTAGCTCCTGAGCCACTTCAAAGCAGAGCTTGGGGGTAACTCCTTGCCTGAGCGCTTCATAGCTTGCTCGCTGGATGGTGGCACCGTCAGCCAGGGGATCGGAGAAGGGGATGCCAAGCTCGATGATATCGCATCCACTGCTGGCGAGAAGAGGCACTACTTTCAAGGTTGTTTCAATACTGGGGTAACCTACTGTGATGTAAGGAATGAGAGCAGTATGCCCAGCACTCAGCGCTCTGAGTGCTGGGTAGGCAAAAACAGAGGCAATACGGCTCAAAGCTTTACCCCCAATGCCTTGACTACAATGTCCATATCCTTATCGCCATGCCCACTCAAGTTGACTATAATAATTTTCTCCTTATCCAGGGAGCCTGCCATTTTGGCGGCGTAGTATATAGCGTGGGCTGGTTCAAGCGCTGGGATAATGCCTTCGGTCTGGCAGAGAAGCTGGAAGGCTTCCAGCGTATTCTTGTCATCCACTGCGACATAGGTAGCCCGCCCAATCTTCTTATAATAACTATGCTCAGGTCCTACTCCGGGGTAATCCAGCCCGGCAGAAATACTGTGGGTCTCTAGAATCTGCCCGGCATCGTCCTGAAGGACATAGGATTTCGTCCCATGTAAAACTCCTACTGTACCGGCAACCAGGGAGGCGGCGTGTTTTCCTGTTCTGATTCCCCTTCCTGCTGCCTCTACCCCGATAAATTTGACGTCTTTATCGTTCACAAAGGGGTGGAAAATCCCGATGGCGTTGCTCCCTCCGCCCACACAGGCGATGATATAGTCGGGCAAACGATTGCACTTAGCCAAAATCTGCTCTCTGGTCTCTTTGCCTATGATTGATTGAAAATCGCGTACCATTACTGGGTAAGGATGAGGTCCCACCACCGAGCCCAGAAGGTAATAGGTATTTCTGACGTTAGTTACCCAATCTCTAATAGCTTCATTGATGGCATCTTTCAGTGTTCTGGTACCTGAGGAAACAGGGCGCACCTCTGCACCTAGCAGTTTCATACGGAAGACGTTAATCGCTTGGCGCTGCACGTCTTCCTCACCCATGTAGACAATACAATCCAGCCCCAGCTTGGCACATATGGTAGCAGCAGCTACCCCATGCTGGCCAGCGCCAGTCTCAGCGATAATCCTTTGTTTTTTCATTCTCTTGGCGAGGAGCCCCTGCCCCAGAGCATTGTTCATCTTGTGGGCTCCGGTATGAAGCAGGTCCTCCCTTTTGAGGAAAATTTGTGCCCCCCCGCAATGCCTGGTGAGCCTTTCGGCGAAATAAAGTGGTGTTGGCCTTCCCGAATAGTCACGGGACAAAGAATCGAATTCGGCCCAGAAGGACGGGTCACGCTTTGCCTCTCCGTAAGCTGTTTCCAGTTCGTCTAAAACCGGCATAAGAGTCTCAGGCACGAACTTGCCGCCATAGTCTCCAAAGTAGCCTTTATTATCAGGTAGCACTATACACCTACTTCTGCCTGAGCCGAATCTTAATCGTTTTTTCTCATTGCTGGCGTTACCTACGTAAACTCTCTATCTCTCTCATTAACTTCTCAAACTGCTTTGGATACAAGGATTGCATTCCATCGGAAAGGGCGTGCGAAGGGTCGTGGTGTACTTCAACTAAGAGCCCATCGGCACCTACAGCTATGGCTCCCTTTGACAAAGGGATAACGTACTCCCTTCGTCCGGCAGCATGGCTAGGGTCAACTACTATAGGCAGGTGACTGACTTCTTTGATTGAAGGTATAGCGCTTAGGTCCAGGGTGCTCCTGGTATTGTCAGCAAAGGTACGGATTCCGCGCTCGCACAGAATGACCTGTGTACTCCCTTCAGACATAATGTATTCTGCCGACATCAATAACTCATCAATTGTGGCGGCGAAACCTCGCTTCAGCAGGATTGGCTTCGAGGCACGACCGGCACGGCGTAGCAGCGAATAATTCTGCATGTTCCTAGCCCCAATCTGAATAATATCACTGTACTGTTCGACAACTTCAATATTTGTGTGGTCAGTGGCCTCAGTTACGATTAATAAGCCTGTTTCACTACGGACTTTCTTCAGTATTTTTAATCCTTCCTCTCCCAATCCCTGAAAGCTGTAGGGTGATGTCCTAGGTTTGAAGGCACCTCCGCGAAATATCTGTGCACCATACTGCTTCACTAGGTGTGCGATTGTTAGTGCCTGTTCTTCACTTTCCACAGCGCAGGGCCCGGCCATTATTACCGGTTCCTCTCCACCAATCTTGATATCGCCAATAGCAATAATCGTAGACTGCGGATGAGTCTCTCTACTGACCAGTTTATAAGGTTTAGTTACACGGATAGCCTCTTTTACCCCATCCAACGAAAGCAACCTCGAATCTTCAACCGGCCCCGTGTTGTCTACGATGCAAACGGCAGTTCGCTGGGCGCCTGGTATTGGAATACCACGGTAGCCCCAGCTCTCAATCTCACGAATAACCGCTTGTACTTGCACTTCGGTAGCATCGTTTTTCATAACAACAAGCATCTGACCATTCCTCCTCTGTGTCGATAATCTATCACATTACTGTGTTGACCTAACTGCCTTGACGAAGGCTCTAATTTTTGAAGCATCTTTTAGACCATTAGTCTCTACCCCGGAGGAGACATCCACCCCCCAGGGTCTTACTGTCTCGATTAACCTGGCTACATTCTTCGGGTCGAGTCCACCGGCAATAATGACCGGAAACCTCTTAGCTACCTGCTGAGCTAAATTCCAGTTGAAGCTTTCTCCTGTTCCGCCATATTTGCCTTCAACCTGGGAGTCAAGGAGGGTGATAAACTTTTGTGCAGGAAGTAACTTGCATCCAGCGGATAACTCAGCGTAGAGCTCCTCGGCGGATTGCTGGTCTATTCGAATTGCCTTGATAATCGGTTCAACAACCTCGCGGCAATACTCCCAGGATTCATCGCCACTTAGCTGAACCCAATCTAAAGCACAGAAATCGGCAATCTCATTTACTTGAGAAGCTGGTGCATTGACAAAGACGCCGACCACTTTTGTGGTATCGCTGCTTTTCTTTACCGCACTGGCTATCTCACATGCCTTGGTAGGAGTTACCTGTCGTTTACTGGGAGCGAAGACTAAGCCGATAAAATCAGCACCAGCCTCGACCGCTGCTAGAGCATGGTTCTTATCTCTAATCCCGCAAATCTTGACACGAGTAGATGATGAAAATTCCTTCATCTTAGCAACTCCTGCATTTTAGCCCGGACATCACCGGCGGTGACCAGAGCCTCGCCAACAAGTACAGCATCAACCCCCCATTTCCCGATCTTTTCAATATCTCTTTTGTTTTTAACGCCGCTTTCGCTAACTACAATCCGCTCTTGGGGAATGAGAGGCCGCAATCGGCGGGTTGTAGTGATATCAACGGTAAAGGTATTGAGGTCTCGATTATTAATTCCGATTATTTCCGCTTCACTGAGAATTGCTCTTTCCACCTCGCCTTTGTTGTGCACTTCAACCAGGCACTTTAAACCAAGGCTGTGACTCAGCGAGACGAGTTCCTTAAGCTGTTCCTGGCTCAGGATGGCTACTATTAACAACAAGGCATCAGCACCGTAAGCCCGAGACTCATATACCTGATAAAGGTCGAAGATGAAATCCTTTCTCAGCAATGGAAGCCCAACCACTTCTTTTATTGCTGCTAGGTGCTCAATGCTGCCCATAAAGTAATTTGCCTCAGTGAGCACCGAAATAGCAGCAACACCGCCTTCAGCATAGGTCTGGGCTAACTCGATGGGGTTGAAGTTGGGACTTAGCATCCCCCGTGATGGGGAGGCTTGCTTAACCTCGGCAATCAGGCGAATGTGGTCGCCCTTGAGAGCCAGGGCGAGGTCAAGCGCCGGCTTCTGCGTGGCAATACGCTCTTGTAGATAAGTTATGGTAGCCACCTTCTTTCTTTGCTCAACCTCTTCTCTTTTTTGGGCGATAATTTTATCCAGCATTTCCTTTTCCCAACTTCCAGATAAATACTGACTACTGACTCCTGGCTACTGTCTACCCCTTATTCAAGCTCTGGCTGAGCTTGATTAGCTCGTCGAGTTTAGCCAGAGCTTGTCCACTGTCGAGCGTCTTCTCGGCAATGGAGACACCTTCTTTGAGGTCTGCTGCTTGGTTACCAGCCACCAGCGCAGCAGCAGCATTCATGATAACTATGTTCCGCCTGGCTCCCACCTCTCCGCTTAATATGCCGCGCAGTATCTTAGCATTTTGCTTGGCTGTTCCTCCCTTAATTTGGGTTATGCTTGCCTTCATAAACCCCAGATCATCAGGAGAAACTTCATAAGGTGGCAATACCCTATGTTGATTGACATCCCACACCAGAGATTTCCTGCTGATGGAGATTTCATCCATGCCATCTATGCCATGTACCACCAGGGAGTGCTCTGTGCCCAGGCGGTGGAGAACGAAGGCAATCTTCTCTCCCAGTTCCTTAGAGGGAACACCTATGACCTGAAACTTGGCTCTGGCAGGGTTGGTAAGGGGGCCAAGAATATTAAACACGGTACGAATTCCGATTTCGCGTCGGGGGGCGCTGGCATATTTCATCGCTGGGTGAAAGCTGGGAGCGAACATAAAACCGATGCCCACCCTCTCCAGACATTGAGCGACAGCCTCAGCACCGAGGTCGATCTTCACCCCCAGCGCTTCCAAGACATCGGCGCTGCCGCACTGGCTGGACATTGCCCGGTTGCCGTGCTTGGCTACCTTGAGTCCTGCGCCAGCGACGATGAAGGCAGCTGTTGTGGAGATATTAAAGCTGCAAAAACCATCGCCCCCTGTCCCACAAGTATCTACCACCGGTGGGGTGACCTGGATTGGGGTTGCCTTATCCTGCATGATGCTGGCTAAGCCAGCAATCTCGTCCACCGTCTCTCCTTTAACGCGCAGGGCAGTGACCAAAGCGGCAAACTGGGCTGGCGTGGCCTCGCCGCTCATTATCTCCTCCATTACGGCCGCTGATTGCTCAAAGGTGAGCGAGCGACCATTGACCACGGTTTCAATGGCTTCCTTAATCACTGCTGTGCTCCTTGCTTTGGAAAATTCTTCAACAAGTCTTTCCCACCTCGGTCTTAATTATTCAGGGCAAAACCGAACGCGTAAAAGCATATTGCTCAGCCTCCGCCTGGTCAATAGCAGCAAGCAATGCTTGCGCTTTGTTCAAGCTTTCTTGGTATTCGCGCTCAGGGACGCTATCGGCGACGATGCCAGCACCCGCCTGGATATAGGCGATGTTATCTTTGATAACAATGGTGCGTATAGCAATAGCAGTGTCCAGGTTGCCCGAGAAGTCGAGGTAGCCCACAGCGCCAGCATAGGGTCCCCGTTTCTCTTTTTCCAGTTCGGCGATGATCTCCATAGCCCGAATCTTGGGTGCGCCGGAAACGGTACCGGCGGGAAAGCAGGAGCGGAGAGCATCAAACTGGGACAGTCCAGCCCGGAGCTTACCCTGAACATGTGATACCAAATGCATAACATGTGAATAGCGTTCCAAATCCATAAGCTGAGTTACTTCGACCGTGCCTGGCTCGCTAATTTTCCCGATGTCATTACGCCCCAGGTCAACGAGCATGATATGCTCAGCACGCTCCTTATCATCCCCCTTGAGTTCTTCTCCCAGAGCCAGGTCTTCAGTGACATCTTTACCCCGAGGGCGAGTGCCGGCAATAGGATGAGTGGATACTATGCCATCCTCAACTCGCACCAGAAGTTCGGGGGAGGCTCCGGCAATATAGAAATCACCTAAGTGGAGGTAGTACATGTAGGGAGAAGGGTTAATAGAGCGCAATGCCCGATATATAGCGAAGGGATTAGCATAAGTACGTCTTGCCAGCCGCTGTGATAAGACAGCCTGAATTATATCGCCGGCATAGATATATTCCTTGGCTTGGGATACTATAGCCTCGAACTCTGCCTGAGAAAAATTGGATGACATTTCGGACCTATTTGGTGGCGCATTCTTAGGAGTCTTAGAATGAATCGGCTGCTCCAACCTGTATACCAGGTCGTCAATTTTACAGGTTGCCTCTCGATACGCTGCGTCCACATCCCCATCTAAGTGAATGTGGGAGACAACCTTGATTTTGTGGGTAATATGGTCGAAAACAAGCAAGGTATCTGCCAGCATCAGTA
>Ga0315551_10000130_pt1 | contig 56783 bp, 57 predicted proteins | sample SalMarSW160290MG_FD_203678 | JGI IMG/M metagenome (GOLD analysis project Ga0315551, IMG submission 203678) | Salt marsh sediment microbial communities from the Plum Island Ecosystem LTER, Massachusetts, United States - Salt Marsh Sediment SW1602-90 ...
CTTCGAGAAGATCTGGGTCGGCGAAGAGGGCGTCGAAGGTGCCGACCTCAAGCTCCCGTTCGCCCACCTGCTCGCTCACGACCTCATCGAACGGCTCGAACATGAAGCAGCCGCACTCACCGATCCGACGCTCTCGACCTACCGCCGAGGACTCCCGATCGACAAGACACAGCGACCTCACGGAGCTCTGCGGTGGGAAAACAAGAACCGTGACCTTCTATTCGTCGGTCACGGTTCAAACGTGTCGTGTCTGGTGGGCCCGGCAGGACTCGAACCTGCGACCGACGGATTATGAGTCCGCTGCTCTGACCAACTGAGCTACGGGCCCCGACGGGAGTCTACGGCCTGACGCCGGCGGCGGCCGGGCCTCAACCGGCCGGCCGGGCAACGGCGCCGATCGACGCGAAGTGCCCCAGCGCTGCCTCGAATCTCGCCAGGGGCCGTTTCGAAGCACTACTCTCTCGACCAGTGGCAGACAAAACGATCAGCCGCGAGACAGGTGAGGGGAGTCACATGGATTTGAGCAAGCTCAGCACGAACCACAAGATCGCAGGGGGTGCCGGGATCCTGGCGCTCATCGCGGGGTTCCTACCCTGGTACGGGATCGACTTCGGTTTCGGCAGCGTCAGCGAGAACGGATTCGGCAGCGGTTTCTGGGCGTGGTTCGGGATCCTGCTGGCCATCGCCGCGGCCGTGGTCGTGGTGCTCAAGGCACTCGAGGTCTACGACCTCAAGATCGGCAACCTGGCGGCGGAGCAGATCGGGTTGCTTCTCGGCGCCCTCAGCGTGATCTCCATCCTGCTTCGCCTCGTCACCGAGACCGACTTCCTCAAGTTCGGCCTCTTCATCGGGCTCATCGCGGCCGTGGGTGTTGCCTACGGCGCCTTCGGGGCCATGAAGGACGCCGGCTTGGCGATGCCGAACACCGACAGCTTCAAGTCCCCCTCCGGCGGCGGCGACGCCTAGAACCCCGATGGGGCCCGGCGATACCAGTAGGTGTAGGCCCGGGTGAAGCCGAGTTCTTCATAGAGTGCGAGAGCCGGGGCGTTGTCCGTCACTACCTGGAGGTAGCTGCGGACGGCGCCTCGCTCGCGTCCCCACCCCAGCAACGACTCGGTGAGCCGGCGACCCAGGCCCCGGCGGCGGTGGCTCGGATCGACCGCGATCTCGAACAGCCCCAGCCAGGGACCGTCGCAGACCCCGAGCCCGACGGCGACGATGGCGTCACCGTCACGGACGGTGGCGAAGCCGGCTGTCGCCTCCACCCCCGACAGGATGCGTTCCCAGGCGGGACGGAGCCGCGGTGTCACGTCGAAGAGACCCTCCGCCGCAGCGAGCCACTCGGCGTCGAAGCTGTCGGCAACTGTGGCGCTCCCCACTCCCGCGGGCCCGCCCAGCGGGGCCACCATGACGTCAGTCGGGCACTCCAGCGTGAAGCCCAGCTCCACCAACCGCTCGTCGACACCGGCCTCGGTCGCCGGCGTCAACCGCACCACCAAGTCGAGTCCCCGCGCCGCGAACCAGTCGCGGCAGTGCCGCAGCTTGCCGACGAAAGGCAACGTCGACGCCTGCGCCGGGTACACCGAGTTGCTGCGTCGGGAGAAGCCGCCGGCGTAGCGGAGCAGCCACCCGTCATACTCCACCGTTTCGAAGGGAGGCCAGGCGCGGAAGGCGACCCGCTCGATCTCACGCACCAGGGCGACGTTCGGTTCAGGCATCGGTCCCGGCCGTCTCCAGCGCCGTCACCAGGGCCGGGGGGATCCGCACCGGGCGGCCCTGACGGTCGATCGTCGCCGCCATCGTCTGCTGCGTCGCCACAACCTCGTCACTACGCAGGATGCGCTGGGAGAACCGCAGCGACGCCCGGCGCACCTCCGCCACTTCGGTCTCGATGAGCAGCTCGTCCCCGGCGAACGCCGGGCGCAGGAACCGGCTCTCCAGCTCGGTGACCACGATCCGGATCCCCTCGTCGCGGAGCCCGATCATCCCGAAGCCGGCGACGTCGAGCAGCTCGACCCTCCCCACCTCGAAGTACTGCACGTACACCGCATGGTTGACGTGGCCGTAGGGGTCGAGCTCGAAGAATCGCACCTTGACCGGGACCCGGGACACCATCGGCGCCAACCTACACCCCGGCGAACCCGTGGCGGCGCCAGGCGTCGTACACCGCGATCGCCACCGCGTTGGCCAGGTTGAGGCTGCGCCCTCCGGGAGCGATCGGGATCCGGACCCGCTCGCTCACCGCCGGATGCCCGAGGATGTCGGCCGGGAGACCCACCGACTCCTTCCCGAACAGCAGCACATCGCCGGGCTCGATCGGAGCCTCGGTGTAGAGGCGCTCCCCCCGCTGGGTGTAGGCGAAGATCCGGCGACCCGGGAGCGCCGCCAGCAGCGCGGCGAAATCGTCGTGGTGCACCACGGTGGCGTGCTCCCGGTAGTCGAGACCGGCCCGGCGCACCCGCGCCTCGTCGATCTCGAAGCCCAGCGGGTGGATCAGATGCAGCGTGCACCCGGTGTTGACGGTGAGCCGCATGAGATTGCCCGTGTTGGGGGCGATCTCCGGCTCGTGGAGCACCACGTGGAACATGGCAGGTGAGGTGGCGTCGACCCGGCGCAGTCTCGGGCTTGCCTCAGGCTTCGGCCGGTCCGGCGTCGCCCAGCTTCCCCCGCTGCCGCATCTTGGTCACGACTCCGTCCAGGATCTCGGTGAGCTGCTCGGGTGGAACGTACGGCGCCAGCTTCCGCTCCAGCCGGGCGCGCACCTCGGCCTCCGGGAGGCCCTCCCACTCCTTCATCATCTCCATCGCCTTCACCACCAGCATGGCCAGGGCCACCAGCAAGGCGAGCATCACCAGGTTCTTCACGTCGTTCCTCCGTCTCTTAGGTGCATCCAGCCTACGCCGCCGCCATCCGGCTCCCCCAATCGCTCCTGCCTCCGGCCGGGACGGCGCACGGCCGGGAGGTGAATGACCGTGGGCGCCGTCAGCATCGGTACCTCGGGGTGGTCCTACAGCGAGCCCGTTTGGAGTCGGATCGGTCGGGGTAGCAACGAAGCGCCAACCATGAACTCACACGGGCAGGGTGCACCCGGGAGAGAACAGGAGGAATCGACATGGAGAGCGATCTGAGTTCGCTCATCGGGAACCTCACCCCGCCCCGGGGAAGGCGCCCCAAGGTGAACACCGGCGACCGGGTGTGCGCTGCCGCCACCTGCGCGACCCGCCTCTCCCGCTACAACCGGTCTGATCATTGCTTCCTGCACCAGGCGCCGCGGTTCCCGAGGATGCGTAACGCACCACAGGGGGGAATGACCTGACGTCCGCCACGGGCGGAAGCACAGCGCCGTCACCGCCGGCCGAAGCAGCATCGCCGTCGACGGCCGGCGCCGGCCCGCCAAGCCGGATTTCCTACTGAATCAGGTTTGAAGCGGGGCGGAATCGGGAATCTGACAGGCCGCGATCAAACGAGGAGAACACGACTATGCGTATTAGGAAACGCGACCCCGTCTTCGCCGCCGGCGGCGGGCGTCTCGGCGTGGACGCCGGGACCGTGGAACGTCTCCCCGCCTACCGCACATGACCGGGGGTAGCATCTGAAAGAGGCCCGGTCGGCCGGTTCGTTCCCCAACATCGCCGATCTCCGGCGGCGACGGATCGTTCCCGGCTCCCGGGTTCCCGAATCGAGAGAGGAAGAACGATGGCCGAGACGGTCACTTTCGAAGAACCTCCGATAGCCAAGACCCTCTTCGCCTCGTCCAGGCTCGCCTGGCTGTGGCTCGTCGTACGCCTCTGGGTCGGCTGGGAATGGTTCTCAGCGGGTTGGGGCAAGGTGCTCGGAGGGAACATCACCTGGAAGGTGTGGGACTGGGGCAACGCCGCCTACTCGCTGACCGGATCTGGGAACATCGGCTGGATCCGATCTGGCACCGTGGTCGCCGCCGACGGCACCGAGACGGTGCGCGGGGTCGGTGACGCCGTCTCCGGGTTCGCATCAGGCGCCATCGCCAGCGCCCAGGGACCTCATCCGCCCGTCGCCTTCTCCTGGTACGTCGACTTCCTGAAGTGGGTCCAGAACACCGCCTACCCCGTCATCGGGCCGGTGGTGGCCTTCGCCGAATTCGTGATCGGCTTGGCGCTGATCGTGGGCGCCTTCGTCGGGATCGCCGCCTTCCTCGGCGCCGTCCTCAACTTCTCCTACCTACTGGCAGGCTCCGCCGGCCTCAACCCGGCCATGATCCTGCTCTCCATCCTCCTTGTGCTCGCCTGGCGCAACGCCGGCTGGCTCGGGCTCGACCGCTGGCTGCTTCCCCGCCTCGGCGTGCCGTGGCAGCGAGAACGGGAGGTACCGGAACCGGAACCGGAGGTCGCCCCGCCGATGATGTGAGCGGGGTCCCGCCGGCCCCCGTCAAGGAGCAACCGCCTGCTCCATGACGGCGAAGAGGCGGGTCACGTCGTCCGCCCGGCACAACTCGGTGCCGGGCGTCATCGTCGCCGCCGCCCCGGCGGCGACGCCGTAGCGGGCGGCCCGGCTCAGCTCGTCCCCGCATGTCAACCTCCAGGAGAGGCCGCCCACCATCGAATCGCCGGCGCCGATGCGGCTCCGGATGGGGACGGTGGGAGCGGTGATGCGCTCCTCGCCGTCCCGGGTGACGAGCACTGCGCCTCCGGCCCCCAGTGACACCAGCACCGCGGTCAGGTCGGCGTCGCCCACGAGTCGGCGGGCTGCCTCCCCGACCTCGGGTTCGGAGCCGTCGGTGACCACACCGATGGCGGCGTACAGCTCCCGGTAGTTCGGCTTCACCAGGAACACGCATCCGGTCGCCAGCACCTGCTGCAGCGGCTCCCCGTGGGTGTCGACCACCACCCGGGCGCCCTCGCCGGCCGCGGCCCGGGCCAGATCGGCATAGAAGCCGGGCGGGACGTCCGGCGGGAGCCCTCCACTGATCACGACCAGGTCCGGCGACCGCTCCACCACGGCGGCGGCGAGCGCCTCGAGCTCGTCACGCCGCAGCGCCGGGCCCGGCATGCTGAAGCGGAAATGGCGGTCGGAGTCACGTTCGATGACGGCGAAGCACTGCCTGGTCTCCCCCGCCACATCGACCGGGACATGGTCGAGACCGGCGGCATCGAGAGCGTCACCCACGATGGCGCCGAAGACCCGGCCGCGGGCCCAGACCGCGGTGGCGGCCCCGCCCAGGATCTGCACGGCCCGAGCCACGTTGAGGCCACCGCCTCCCGGATCACGGTCGGCATCGCGGCAGCGAATCTTGCGGTCGGGTTCCACCCGGTCGGCAACAGCGGTGGTGTCAAGAGAGGGATTGGCGGTGATCGTGACCATTCCGGACATGAGATCGGGTCCCTTCGGTCTGACGGAGAGCATCCGGCTTCTACCCATCCGGCCGACGGTGAAAACCCGGTTTGATTTCGCGAGCGAATGGGTAGCGAACCGGCAACATAGCCACGCACGGGATGGTGTGCAGATCATGCTCGGAACACGTGCCTGGAGAATCGGCCGGATCGGGGGCATCGACGTCAAGATCGACCCGTCGTGGAGCATCATCGCGCTCCTCGTCGGCGTGACGTTCTATGCCCTCCTCACCACCGAGTATCCCAACGACCCCACCGGAGGACTGGTCGCCGCCGCCGCCGTCATGGCGATCGTCCTCTTCGCCAGCGTCCTCCTCCACGAACTCGCCCACTCCTGGATGGCCCGGGCCAAAGGCATCGAGGTGCGCGGCATCACGCTCTTCCTCTTCGGCGGCGTCACCCAGGCCGACCTCGATACCGAGAACGCCTCCGACGAACTCGTGATCGCCGCGGTCGGGCCCCTCACCAGCATCGCCATCGCTGCGGTGCTGTGGGGAGTCGCCGTCGCCACCGGCGGCCTCACCGCCTACGCCGCAGGGCGGCTGGGATGGCTCAACCTCGCCCTCGGGATCTTCAATCTGGTGCCGGGGTTCCCGCTCGACGGCGGCCGCATCCTGCGGGCCGCGATCTGGCGAGCCCGCGGCGACATCGTCTCCGCGACCCGCATCGCGGCCCGGGCCGGACAGACCGTCGGTTACCTCCTCATCGGCCTCGGCCTCCTCGAGCTCTTCGCCCTCGGCGCCCTCATCGGCGGCCTCTGGCTGGCGGCGATCGGGTGGTTCCTCGCCCAATCGGCCGAGGCGGCGTTCCTCCACCTCCGCGTCCGACGCATGCTGGAGCACGTGCCGGCCTGGAGATTCATCGGAAACCAGGAGCTCATCGAGATCCCCGCCGACCTCACCCTCCAGGATGCGGTCGACCGCTACTTCATGCAGCACGACCACGGGGCGTTCCCGGTCCGGGACGGCGGCGAGGTCATCGGCATCCTTCCGCTGGTGGCGGTGCGGCGCATCCCGCGAGCCGATTGGCCCACCCGACGAGTCCGCGACGCGGTCGTTCCGCTCTCTGAGTCCTGCACCGTGAGCCGCTCGACGCCGATGGACGAGGTCCTCGAGAAGATGGATCTCGACGAGGCCAGCGGAAATGGCTCCCATCGTGTCGTGGTCATGGACGGCGATCACATCGCCGGCATCATCACCGCCCGGGACCTGGTGCGCTGGCTGCAGCGATCTCGTGAGCTTGGACTCACCGAACCGCTGGGGGGAGGATCACGACGGTGATCCTCTGCGCCGCCTCCGGCTCCGCCGGCACGATCGTCCCCGTGGCGGCGCAGACCCTGGCATCATGCGGTCCATGCGCGAAGGCCCCGCCATGACGTCCCTCGCCCTCAGCCTCCAGGCGGACCCGCAGGCCCCGGCCGCGGCTCGCCGCTCCCTCGATGCCGTGCTGTTGCCGCCGGAACGGCGCCCCGATCTGCTCCTGCTCGTCAGCGAGCTGGTGACGAACTCGGTCAAGCACGGCGAGCACCCCGACGGCATGGTCGGAGTACGCGTCAATGTCTCCCCCGAGCGGATCCGAGTCGAGGTCGAGGACGGCGGAGAGGGTTTCCAGCCCCCACCTCCCGACAGTGAGCCCGTCGGAGACGGGATGGGCCTGCGGCTCGTCGAGGCACTGGCGGATCGTTGGGGCGTGACCCCCAGCCCGGAGACCGTCGTGTGGTTCGAGATGGACCTGGGACCGGTCTGAAACACACCAAGCCCCGGTCCCGCCCGGATCAGCCTTCTGGCGCCAAGTCGGGATCGATCATCCGGCGCAGCAGGCCGATCGACTGCGCCAGCAACCGTGACACATGCATCTGCGACACCCCGACCCGGGCTGCGATCTCCGATTGGCTCAAGTCCTCGAAGAATCTCAGGTAGATGATGCGGCGCTCCCGCTCCGGGAGCTCGTCCAGCACCAGGGAGAGGTCCGACCACTCGGGAGCGGTCATGAGGCGCTCGTCGTGAGACGGGAGGGCGTCCTTGAGCCGCAGCCCTTCCCTCCCGGCGACGGGGGCGTCGAGCGACGCCGAATCGAACGAGCGTCGGGCGAGCAGCGCCTGACCGACCTCGCTCAGGTCGGCGTCGAGCGAGGCGGCCAACTCCTCCAGGCTCGGTTCCCGACCTTCCTGCTGGGTGAGGTCGGCGGCCATCCGCTTCGCTTCCAGGCCGAGCTCTTGGAGACCGCGAGGGACCCGCAGCGACCATCCCGAATCGCGCAGGTACCGCTTCAGCTCACCGTCGATGGTGCGGGCCGCGAACGTCGTGAACTTTACGCCCCGGTCGGGGTCGTAGCGGGCCAGCGCATTCACCAGGCCCACCTGTGCCACCTGGTCGAGGTCGTCTCGTCGTACTCCCGATCTCCCGAAGCGGCGTGAGATCGCCCGGGCGAATCCCTGGTAGCGCTGCGCCAGCTCCCCCTTGGCGCGAGTGTCCCCGGCGGCGACCCGAAGGAACAGGTCCTCCTCGGTCTCGGTGCCCTCGAAGGGACGGGTCGCCTCGAACACGACTTCGATGGCGCTCTCGCTCACCGACCACTCGGCGCTGATGCGGTCGAACAGCACGCGGGCGAGATCGTCGGGCGGCTCGACACCGCCGCCGCTGCGCACCTCGAGCCGGAACCCGGAGCCGGTGCGCCAGATGGCGAAGGCGAGGGGGCGGCGCCGCTCCCCCACCGCGGCTGCGATCAACTCGCTGACGAGCACCATGAGGTCGGCACGATCGACGCTACGCAGGTGGGAGGCGAGGTCGGCAACGGCACGGCGGGCCGTGGCCGGCGCCGTCGGATCGTTGGGCAGCTCCAGGTGCAACACCTGGGAGTCCGCTGCGCTCATTCCATCGAGTCCAGCGCCTCGACCGTATCGGCGATGGAGAACACTTCCGTCATGCGGGTGAGCGACAGCAGGCGGCGCACCACCGGGCTCGGGGCGACGAGCACGACCCGCTGCTGAGTCTCCCGCAGGCGCACCAGCGCCCGCAGCCCGGTCGAGTCGATGAACCGCACCTTGCCGAGGTCGAGCGCCACTTGGCCATTCGGATGCTCGAAGGCGGCTTCGAGCTGCGGCGCCGTCGCCATGTCGAGGTCGCCGCGCACCTGGGCGACGTTCCAGTCGCCATGCCGGGCGAGCACCATCTCGATGGCTGGTTGGTCCCCCACTGCGACAGGTCCTCCTTCAGGGCCGATCGGAACGATACGCCGATCAGGACGCGAGTGTACTGGTCCGGGGCTTTCTCCCGACGGTGGGGCGGTTGGTTCCCGCGGGTGGGAACGGGTCGACGGAAACGTCGGCCGCCTCAGCCGGATCGGTCCGAACAGGACCTTCTTCCGGCGGTCGCGGCTGCATCTCGAGCCGGGCGAGGTCCTCGTCGCCGTGGTCCCGGAGCAGCGTTCCGAGCGAGGCCGCGGTGTCCACTCTGATTCGTCACGGCGGGCGCCAAGTTCAGCCGGTGCCGCTGGCACCGCGGGCCGGACGGCTCGGTTCTGCTCGACGAGGTGCGGCACCGCTGGGTGGGGCGGATCGTGCAGCGGCGCTCCCTGGGCGATCACGAGGGGTACGTGCTGGAGCCGACCGCAGTCCAGGTTGAAGGACCCTACCGGCAGCTCGACTCCACCGCAGTCTCCGATCTCTCCGCCGGGCATCCCCGCCAGATCGGCTGAGCCGCCGCCCGTCCTGAGTGACCTGCCGCCCGATAGGATGGCAGCGATGATCGGCGATCTCTCCAATGGGTTCGGCGATCGGACTCGAGCGCAGGTCTCCCTCGACTCCATCGCGCACCCCACGTGGCTCCTCGGCACCGACGGGTCGGTTCTCGACTTGAACGAGGCGGCGCGCCTCGGCGGTGACCTGGAACGTTCCCGGGTGCTGGGCCACCCCTTCTGGGACGTGCCGTGGTGGCCGGGCCGCGCCGTGGACATGAACCTGGTGCGGGAGGGATTCGAGGCGGCCGTCGCCGATGGTGACGCCCGCTTCCGGGTCGAAGAAACGCCCGGGGACGGCGGGCCGGCAGTCGACGTGACCTTCAGCCGCATCGCCTCCGGCGCGGGTGGCGAGGCGGGGACCGTCGTCGCCCAGGCCCACCCGCTCGGAGATCCCGGTGCCGGCGGAAGGTCGTCACGCCACACCGGACTGCGCCGGCTGGCTGCCGGGCTCGCCGCCGCGGCCACCGTCGACGAGGTGAGCGCCGCCATCGCCGATCTCACCGCCCCGGCGGTCGGGGCATGTTTCTCCCTGGTGGCATACGTCGAGTCGGGCCGGAAAGCACCACACCCGGCCCATCTCCCGGGCCGGCCGGAGGGCGCCACGCCGCTTTCCCCCAAATTGACTCCCGCCATCACCACCGCCGTGGATACCGGCATCTCGGTCGTGATCGACGACCCCGATGTGCTGGCGGCGGTACCGGCGGCCCCCTTCGGTGGTGCCGATGCCGTGGCCCCGGCCCGCATCACCATCCATCCGATGCCGGCTGCGTCCGACCATCCCGGCGTGGCGGTCGTACTGGGCTGGCCGACATCGTCGGTGACCATCGCCGCCGACGACGATGCCGGCGACGTGCTGGCGCTCTGCGGCGCGGCCCTGCTCAGGGCGCGGGCGACGAGGCGGGCCGAGGAGCTCGCCACCGTCATGGAGGCCCTCATCCGCGAGGCGCCGATCGGGATCGCGTACTTCGACACCGAGCTGCGGTTCGTGCACCTCAACGAGCGCCTCGCCGCCATGAGCCGGAAGCCGATCGAGGACCACCTCGGCCGCACGATCCGGGAGATCGCCCCCGATCTCGCCAGCACCGTCGAGTCGATCATGCGACACGTCGTCGCCACCGGCCGGCCCACGGACAAGCTCGAGATCCATGGAGCGGCCCCCGGAGATCCCGACGAGCCTGCCATCTGGGAATCGGCGTTCATCCCGGTGCCCGACCGGGATGGGAACGTCATCGGGGTTGCGGCCATCGTCGAGGACATCACGGAACGCCGCCGCACCCGCGAGGAGCTGGAACGTCTCTACGACCGGGAACGGGAGGTGGCCAACCGGCTGCAGCAGGGCATGCTCCCTTCCCATCTCCCGGTGCCGGACGGCTACGAACTCGCAACCCGGTATGTGGCCGGGACCGGAGGGCTCCGCATCGGCGGCGACTGGTACGACCTCATCGAGCTCGGCCCCGACCGTTACGGCCTCGTGATCGGCGACGTCGTCGGGCACGGCCTCGACGCCGCTCTCACGATGACCACGATCCACCACGCCCTCGCCGGGCTGTGCCACGCCATCGCCAAGCCGGGACCGCTGCTGGACCGGCTCGACGAGTTCCTCACCCACGACGGCGACCAGCTCGTCGCCACCCTCTTCTACGGCTTGCTGGAGCCCTCGACCGGCCGGCTCACGTTCAGCTCCGCCGGCCATCCCCCCGCCCTGCTCGTCACCGGCGCCGGGGCCACCACCACGCTGACGGCCGGGCGGGGAGTTCCACTGGGCATCACGGGGGCGCCACGCCACGACGCGGCCACGATGCTCGCTCCCGGTGACACCCTGCTGCTCTACACCGACGGCATCTTCGAGCGGCGTGGCGAGCCGTTCAACGTCGGGCTGGAACGGCTCGTGCAGGCCGCATCCCGCCACTTCGACGACCTCAACGATCTCGCCGGTTCCATCCTCGAAGAGGTGCCGGACGCCCGCCACAGCGACGACATCGCGTTGATGGCGCTGCGGCGCCGATCCGACTAGCGGTCCCGGGACGGATCCCTCATTCCGCCACGATCGACGGAGCGGACACACCAGCGAGGGCGATGTCCCGCAGCCGGCCGTTGAGCAGACCGTATTCCCGTTCTACGTCGCCCCGGAGATGATCGAGCCGCGCTGCGACCCGGACCGGGGGTTGGGACAGGAGGGTGCGCTCGAGGGCAATGCGGAGCCGACGATTGCTGCGCAAGCACGCCGCCAGCGAGGCGATCTCGTTCGCCATCCGGTCGTCGCGGCGCAGGCTCTTGAGCGTGTCGGGCTCGGGCGGCACCTCATCCGGCTCGGGAAAGGGTGCATGCCGGGTCAGCTCGGCGACGTCGGCCCGGCGCCGCACCGCCAGCTTCCGCAGCCGCGCGCCCAGTTTCGGGTCGCCGGCTCGGCGGGCCGCCCGGCGCAGGCTGACCCGGTAGCGGGCGAGCGCCAGAATCACCTTGCTCGCCTGCCGGGACCAGCCCGCCTGTTGTTCGTTCGCCTCGGTGGATGCCATGTCTCGACTCCCTCCCTTCCCACCGTGTCTACCTGATTCCCGGCGTCGCCGAAACCTGCCCATCGCGGCAGGACGGCGACGACGTCGGGCCGGGTCGAGATTGGGGCCCCGCAAGCGTACCCCGCCGCGTCAATTCATATGTGGTCGGAGCAGGAAACGCCGTCAGGCACGATCGTGATTCGAAGTCGACATGTTGCCGGTCCGTGCGAGGCGCAGCCGCCGGGCATGACGAACCCGGCTTGACACAACCTGAGTCGACCCGCGAGCCGAGGTGACGGACGCCGCCGTGTTGGAGGTGGACGGCACCGTGAGCATCATCCCCCGCGCCGGCACGGAGGTCCGAACCAGACGGCGTATCCGCCAAACACGGCATCAGCAGTGAGCGGGACCGAACCCGACGGATCGTGACCGCAACCCCTCGGCGAAACACCCAAACCAGTTGTCGGCGGTGCGGGAGACCGCGATGGTCTCCGCTTGAGACGTAGTCTTCCGGCGAGTCGCGGCGGTTCGTCGGGTATCCGAAGGAAAGGACTGAGATGAGCAGGGAAACCACCCACTTCCACAGTGCGGCCGCCCATCTGCACGGAGCGTTCGGAGCCGACGGCTTCGGCCGCAGGGCCGAGGGCTTCGCCCGGTTCTTCGGAACCCCCAAATTCCTCGTCGGCCAGACCATGCTCGTTGCCGTCTGGATCGCCCTCAACGCCGCCGCCGTGTCGCTGCGCTGGGATCCCTATCCGTTCATCCTGCTCAACCTCATGTTCTCGCTACAGGCAGCCTATGCCGCGCCGCTCATCCTGCTGGCGCAGACCCGCCAGGCCGACCGGGACAAGGCCCTCTCCGAAGCGGACGCCGCCCATCGCGAGGCACTGGCGGCGGCCGCCATTCAGCGTCAGGAGATCGCCGGACAGCAGACCGATCGCCTTGGTGAGCTCATCGAGCTGAATACCCGGCTCACGGAGCAGGTCGAGCGCCTGACCTCCGAGATCCACGCCCGGGTGGTGCCGACGCCGACCGGCTAGGAGCGGTCCCCTCCACCATGCCCGCCGCACGGCGACGAAGGAGCGGGAAGAACGGAGCCGGCCATACCGTTGAATCGCGGTCTTCGTCAGCCGCGTTGCCGCCCTGACGGCCCCGCCGGCGGCATCACCGGACGCCTAGACTCTCCCGTCGCGTCAGCACGGCACAGGCCGGACGACGCCATACCCCGGCATCGAACCGTGGAGGGCAGCGATGCGAATCGAACTCGGTGCCCCCGTCGACTGCAGGGACGGCGAGGGCGGCGATGTCGCCGATGTGGTCATCGACCCTCGCACGAGAACCGTGACGCACCTCGTCGTCGCGCCACACCACCGCCATTCCCTCGCCCGGCTCGTACCTATCGACGACATCGACCCGGACCCCGACTGGCATCGCCTGACATTGCGGTGCTCGGTAGCCGAGCTTCGGCGGTACCCCTTCGTGGAAGAGCAGGCATTCGTACGGCTCAGCGAGCCGATCGACCTCGAGGAGGGTTGGGACGTCGGCATCGAGCATGTTCTGGCACTCCCCTACATGTCGGCGGAATGCGACTCGACGGGTGCCAACGACGGCGCCGTCATCGCCTTCGACCGTATCCCAAAAGACGAGGTCGAGATCCGGCGGTCCAGCAACGTGACCTCCTCGGACGGACACCATCTCGGTGACGTCGACGGCTTCGTCCTCGACGACGAAGACCACGTCACACATGTCGTGCTCCAGCATGGGCACTTGTGGGGAAAGAGGGACGTCGCGATCCCGATCGGCCTCGTGGCGCGGACCCGCAACGACAACGTGCTCCTCAGCGTGACGCGCCAGGATGTGGGCCGGCTTCCGGAGATTCGGGTCCGGCGTCCGCGGTGACGGCCTGTCCCACCCCGTGGTACAGAGCCGCCTCAGGTGCCGGAGGGCGGCATCGTACCGAGCCGCCGCCACGTCCGACGTGGCGACGGGCACGTCTGCCGGCACGCTGATGACCAACCTCCTTCACCGGCACCATGGAGAGTCCCCGATCGTGCTCGAGCGGGACGCCTCGCGCCGCCATCCTGCGGATCTGGCACGCGTTCTCGTCGGCGGGCTCGGATTCGCGGTGGTGCTACTCATCGTCTCCCGCGACACGGTGTCGGTCTTCGAGCGCGACCTCTTCCGGCTCGTCAACGACCTCCCCGCCATCATCGAGCCACCGCTGGCGATCCTCATGCAGGCCGGAAACATCGTGTTCGCGGCGGTGGTCGTGCTCGTTGCCCTGCTGGCGCGCCGGCGTCCGGCGGCGCGGGACCTGGCCTTGGGCGCCGGGCTTGCGTGGCTGGGTGCCAAGGGCTTCAAACTGCTCGTCGGACGGGCACGACCCGGGGACGTCCTCGCCGGCGTCGTGCTGCGTGGCAGCCATCCCGGAGTCGGCTTCCCCTCCGGCCACGTCGCGGTCGCCGCCGCCCTCGCCACCGCTCTCAGCCCCTACGTTTCGCGACCCATACGGCGTGCGATGTGGGGGACAGTCTTCGTCGTCGCCGTCGGACGCATGTATGTCGGCGCCCATCTCCCCCTCGACGTCACGGGCGGCTGGCTCCTCGGCTGGGTCGCCGGCTCCGCGGTCCACGTTGCGTTCGGCTCGCCGAGCTGGGTGGTCGCCAGGTCGAAGATCATCAGTGCTCTCCAGGGGATCGGCCTGTCCCCGGCGCTCGTCACGCAGCCTCAGCTCGATGCCCGTGGTTCGACTCCGTTCGCCGTCGAGGACGCCACGGGTCGCCACTTCTTCGTGAAGGCACTGAGCAGCGACCAGCGGGATGCCGACTGGCTGTTCAAGGCGACGAGGTTCCTCCTGTTCCGCAACCTCGAAGACGAATCGCCCTTCGCCACACCCAAACAACAACTCGAGCACGAAGCCTATGTGGCGATGCTGGCACGCCGGGCCGGCGTCCGTGTCCCGGCGGTGATCGAGGTCGTGTCGCTCGATCGGGCCGACGCCCTTCTCGTGATGGAGTCGGTCACCGGGACCGACGCCGCCACCACGCCCGAGCGCCTCGACGACGACGTCCTCGATCTCTTGTGGCGCGAAGTAGCCGTGCTCCAGAACAGCCGCATCGCCCACCGTGACCTCCGCGCCGCAAACGTGTTGATCGATGCCGAGGCCAAGCCGTGGCTCGTCGACTTCGGGTTCGCCGAGGCGTCCGCATCGAAGCGGCGCTTGGCCGTCGACGTCACCGAGCTGCTCGTGTCGCTCGCCGTCGTCGTAGGCGTGGATCGCAGCCTGGCTCCCGCCGTCCGCCACGTCGACCCCGACATCCTCCGCCTCTGCCTTCCGCTGCTCCAGCGAGCGGCACTCTCGGCCGCCACCCGCCGAGCCCTCGGTTCCGGCGGCGATCTGCTCGACGAGCTTGGGGCCCAGCTCAGTCGCTCCGTCGGAATCGACGTTCCTCCTCCGAAGGAGCCGCTCCTGCGCATCCGGCCCCGCGTCATCCTGCTCGTTCTCGCCGCGGGATTCGCACTGCACATCCTGCTCCCACTCGTCGGCGAGATCCCGCGGACGGTCACGGCACTGCAGCAGGTACACGTGGACTGGCTGGCGATCGTGCTCCTCGCCTCCGCTCTCACCTATGCCGGGGCCGCCCTCAGCCTCGTGGCGGCCTGCCCCGTGGACCTGCCGTATCTACGGACGCTGGGCGTCGCAGCTGCCTCCTCGTTCACCAACCGGCTCGCCCCGTCCGGACTGGGCCGTGTCGGGCTCGACGTACGCTACGTTGAACGCCACGGCACTTCCCGATCCGTCGCCGTCGCCACCGAGACCATGAACGCCCTGGGCAGCGCCGTCGTCCACGGGACGGCGCTCGTCGTGGCCGGCCTCCTCTTCGGGGGGACCGTGCTCGGTCGGCTGCACCTGCCGAGTGAGGTCGTTGTTGTCGTCGTGGCCCTGGCCATACTGCTGAGCGCCGGCGTTCTCCTCGTCGTCGGGCCGTGGCGCCGGATCGTCATGCGCAGCCTCACCGAGGCCTGGGCCGCCTTCCGGACCGTGGCCCGCCGTCCCACCAAACTCGTCCGACTCCTCGGCGGGGCCGTGGTGCTGAACACCGGCTACATCCTCGCCCTCGAGGCATCGCTGGAGGCGGTAGGTGTCACGGCCGGCGCCGGCATGGTGACGTTGGTGTATCTGGGCGGCGCCGCCGTCGCCTCGGCGAGCCCCACACCAGGAGGTCTCGGTGCCGCAGAGGCTGCCTACATCGCCGGACTCACCGCCGCAGGAGTGGAGACCAGCCTCGCCGTCGCCGCCGTGCTGGTGTTTCGCTTCTTCACGTTCTGGCTGCCGACACTGCCCGGGTGGTTCGCGTTCCGGTGGCTGCGCCGCCACGAGTACGTGTAGCGGAACGACCCCGGCGGTCACGAAGGCCGATCAGTGGCGGTTGATCGTGACTGTGACGTCGGGTCCCAGCTCGTCGATCAGATCCTGCTCGAAGGAGGAAGCCGGGGGGACGGCGCCTTCGCCCGAAAGGTCGACGGTGACGCGACTGCCGTCGACGGCGATGTGATCGACAACGACACCCGACTGAAGGCCGAGGGTGGCGATGACCTGGCGGTCGACGGCGGACGTCAAGCTGGTGTCGTCGAGGACACGGAGGTAGGTGTTGGTCAGCGGTATGGCCACCAGAACGGCAGCCGCCAGCGCCGCGGCGAGGCCGGCGATCGGCTTCCATCCGGAGCGGCGCAGACGGGGAAACGGCGCGTAGCCGGTGATCAGCAGAACCGCGGTGGCGGCAAGCACCATCCCAATCAGATTGGCGCTGAACAGAACGACTGCTCCCTTGGCGAGGGTGAGGCGGTGTTCCTCCAGCATCAGACCGACGGCGGCCAACGGTGGGACGAGGGCGACCGCGATGGCGACTCCGGTGAGGGTCGAGGCCAACTCGTTGCGGGTCTTCGCATATGCGCCGGCGGCACCGGCGAGAAGCGCCACCCCGAGATCACGCAGGTCGGGGCTGGTGCGGGCGAGTATCTGCCCGGTCGGAGTCGCCCTGGGAAGCAGGACACCGATCAAGAAGGCGATCCCGATCACCAGGATGGCCCCGGCGACGGCGACGAGGAACACCCGCAGCGTTTCCCGAGGCCAGGCCAGCGCGATGGCACCACCGAGCGCCGTGATCGGCTCCGCGAGTGGGGCGATCACCATGGCGCCGATCACCGTTGCCGCCGAGTCCTGGGAGAGACCGAAGGTGGCGATGCCGGCGGACAGGCCGAGCATGATCACGAACGGCGAACCATCTCGGGTCGCTGTCGAATACGACTTCGCGGAGGACCCGCGACCGGTCGCTACGACTGATTCGACGCCGCAGCAGCCACCCTGGATGAGCCGCGTCGGGTGCCTGGGCGGCGATCTCGTCGATCGCTTGTGTGATAGACCGGCGATGATTTCTTTCGAGCAAGGCTTGCACCCTACCGTCTCACTGCTCCCACGGCGCCCCGCCCACACGGCCCGCAAGTCCTGAAGGCCCGGGGAGGAACGCGGCGACCCATCCACGGGCATATTGGTGTACCCTGGGGGCATCGGCGGTGCAACCGCCACTCACCCTTGCACGCAGAGCCTCCGACCTGGCATTCCGGTCTCCCTGCCTGGACGAGTGATCGCCACCGTCCACCACCCAGGTGGGCCGCCATCCTCGGAGGATCAAATGCAATTCGACGTGCACGGCACTTCTATCGGCTTTGTCAGTACGTATCCGCCCACCGTCTGCGGCCTGGCAACCTACACGGCCTCGCTCCTCGGCGCCGTCGCCTCCGATCGCGGCTCCCGTTCTGGGCTCGGGGTGGTCGGCCTCGAGGCCGGATCCGCAGGATCCGCCTCTCGGGACGTGGTGTTCCATCACCGGGTGGGCAACGCCGCTTCACTCGAGATGGCGACGCGGGTGCTGAACACGTACGACACCGTTTCGCTCCAGCACGAGTTCGGCATCTTTGGCGGAGAAGACGGCGACGAGGTGCTCGATCTCGTTGCCGGGCTCACCGTACCCACGGCCGTGACCTTCCACACGCTGCTTCAACGCCCCACCCGGCATCAGAGGATGATCATCGATCGTCTCGCCGCACACGCAGCCCGCATGATGGTCATGAGCCAGACGGGGGCACGCCGGCTGGTCGACCAGCACGGCATCGACCCGACACGCATCGAGGTGATCCCCCACGGAGCCGACGCACTCTTCGCAGGCCCCTCGCTGGTGAACGGCGACCGCCCTCTCGTGCTCACCTGGGGACTGATCGGGCCCGGTAAGGGCCTGGAATGGGCGATCGAAGCCTTCGCCGATCTGGCCCGCCTGGATCCGCAACCTCGGTACCTGATCGCCGGTGCCACCCACCCGCTGATACGTGAGGCCGCGGGTGAGTCCTATCGGCAGGAACTCGTCTCGCTCGTCCATCGTCTCGGATTGGACGACATGGTCGAGTTCGACGACCGGTACCTCAGCCGGCAGGCGCTCGCCCACATGGTGCGCAAAGCCGACCTGGTCGTCCTCCCGTATGCGTCAGTCGAGCAGGTGACCTCGGGTGTCCTGGTGGAGGCGATCGCCGCCGCCAAGCCCGTGATCGCCACGCGGTTCCCCCACGCCGTCGAGCTGCTCTCGGGAGGAGCCGGCATCACCGTGCCCCACGGCGACCCGGCAGCGCTCAGCGCCGCCCTCCGACGTCTGCTGGCCGATCGCCGCCTCACGTCGCAGATGGCCCAAGCAGCCGGGCGCCTGGCCGACGGATGGTTTTGGCCGACCATCGGACGGCGTTTCGACGCCATGATGGCCGGCATCGCCGAACCCGACCGATTCACACGATCGATACCGGCGATGAGCCGTGTCGCCGGATGAACGTGCCGGCGTAGCCGGTCACCCCGTCGCCTCCTCCTGGCGGACACCGTTACCGCCGCCGACGTTCGCGCATCTCCGCAGGCTCACCGGACGAAGAGGCCTCTGGGAGCACGCTCACATGTCGACCCCCCGCGCCGAGCACGGGTTCTGCACCGATGACAACGCCCGCGCCCTGGTGGTCGTGTCACAACCGGAGACGCCCCCGGACGGAGTGGCCGACCTCGCCGCCACCTACCTCGCGTTCGTCCTGGATGCTCGCACCGGCTCGGGACGGTTCCACAACCGGTGCAGCGCCGACGGTGTCTGGCTCGACGAGTTCGGAGGCGACGACAGCCAGGGCCGAGCCTGGTGGGGCCTCGGCACGGCGGCCCGGATGGGCCCGACCGCCTCGATCCGTGACGAGAGCGCCGAAGCCTTCGCCGCCTGCGCCGCTTTCGAATCCCCCCATCTGCGGTCCAACGCCTACGCGGCTCTCGGTGCGATCGAGATGCTCGCCGTCGATCCTGGCCACCGGGCCGCAACCGATCTGCTGGAGCGCACCTCCAGGGTCATCGTCGAAGCCTCCCACTCGAGGATCCCCTGGCCCGAGGCCCGCCTCTCATACGACAACGCACGTCTTCCCGAGGCGCTCCTGGGGGCCGGCCTGAGACTGGGTCGCGGCCGACTGATCAAGACGGGCGTCAGGCTGCTGGAATGGTTGGTCCGGGTCGAGACCAATGGAGACCATTTCAGCTTCACCCCATCCACCGGATGGGAACCCGGAGAGTCACGCCCCGCCTTCGACCAGCAACCGATCGAGGCCTGGGCCATGGCGACGGCCTGCCACCGCGCATGGTCGGTCACCGGTGAGGACGTGTGGAGACTCCGCGCCAGCGGTGCCGCACAGTGGCTGATGGGACGGAACGACACCGGAATGGTGCTCCACGACACAGCCACCGGGGGAACCAGCGACGGTTTGATGCAGCACTCGATCAACCAGAACCTCGGCGCCGAATCGACGCTCGCCGGGATTGCCGCACTTCAGATCGCCGCCATGTGCGCCGTCGATGACCGCGGGAAGGGCATACTCTGATGCCGGCCATTCCGGTCACCCGATCAGCCGTTCGCCTGCTGCCCGACTCCTCCCGGTGCATCACCAAGCCCTATCTGCCTTCTGATCGCGACACCGTCGAGGGAGGGACGCGCGTCGAGAGGCTGATCCAGCGGGTGATGGCAATGCCCCCCGACGAAGCCCGGGACACCCTCGAGGGCCTTCGGCGGCAATTCGGTGGACGGCATGCCGACCTCGACAAGGTGCTCCTCCGAGGCTTCCTCGTGGTGGCTCACCTGATACCCGATGCGGCCGGCCTCTCCGAAGAGGAACAGACGCTGATCGGGGCGTACTTCATGCACGAATACTCCATCGAAGGGGCGGCCGTCACCAACCCTTCCATCGTGGAGGCGCCGGACCAGACTGGTGCACCCGCCGGATCCCTTCGGGTCGTGGTCAGCATCCGGGCAGTAGGAGAGGGCCACATCTCGTCGATCGAGTTCCGGACCGGACTGGTCGGGCCGAACGGAGATGTCGAACTCGCCGCACCGGGCGCGCCCGCGACCGGGCATCGCCTGTCCCCGGTATTCCACAAGGCCCTGTTCATGGCCAAGCTCGAAGAGATCGGCGAAGGCGACGGATTCGCCCAACAGGCTCTCGGCCAGCTCGGCGACTGGTTCACGATGACGCAACTCGACGAGGCACTCGCCGATCTCGGGCGACACGAAGCCTCGTCGCATGCCGTGCAGCATGTCATCCAGGCGATGCACTGGTTGGCCTCGTCGAACTACGAGCTCGCTTTCCCCCTCGAATCGGACCTGTCGCAGCGGGTGCTGTTCCCGAGCGGTCCGGCCGAGAGCCAGGGCATGGAAGACGCCAGATTGGTCCGGTTCGTCGGACCGGACGGAGCGGTCGTCTACTACGCGACCTACACCGCCTTCGACGGCTTCAGCGTCCTCCCCCAGCTCATCGAGACCGTGGACTTCCGCACCTTCCGGATCGCCACTCTCAACGGACCGGCCGCCAGGAACAAGGGGATCGCCATCTTCCCCCGCCTGGTCGGTGGACGGTATGCCGCGCTGGGCAGATTCGACGGCGAGACCAACCACCTCATGCTCTCCGATCACGTGCGTTTCTGGCACGACACCGCACAGATCCAGCTCCCCACCTACCCGTGGGAGCTGATGCAGATCGGCAACTCCGGTGCCCCACTCGAGACGGAGGCGGGATGGCTGGTGGTGACCCACGGGGTAGGCCCGATGCGCCGCTACGTCCTCGGCGCCATCCTGCTCGACATCGACGATCCGCGGGTGGTGATCGGACACCTCCGGGAACCGCTTCTCGAACCGGACGAGGGCGAGCGTGAGGGGTATGTGCCGAACGTGGTCTACTCGTGTGGATCAATCATTCACGACGGCCGGCTCGTGATCGCCTACGGTGCCTCCGACACGTCGACCCGCTTCGCCTCCGTCGAGGTCGATGCGCTGCTCGCCGAGTTGACGAAGCACTGACCCCGGCGCTCCGGTCACTCCTCCAGAATCCGGCGATACAGCACCAGGTAGTCGTCGACCATCCGGGCCGCGTCGAACCTCCCCTCGATCGAGCGGCGAACGCCGCCACGGTCGAGATACTCTGCATCGCCCACCGCGTCCACCGCCTCCTGCACCGTGGAGACCAGGTACCCGTTCACGCCCGGCCGGACGATCTCAGGCATCGAACCCCGCGAGTGGGTGACCACCGGGGTTCCGCACGCCATCGCCTCCACCACGCTGAATCCGAACGGCTCGTCGAAGTCGATGAGGTGGAGGAGCGCTCGGGCTCGTCCCAGTACATCCTGGCGGCGCTCAGGACCGACCGGTCCGAGATACTGCACGCGGTTCCCGCCGAGGCGCGGCTTGACCACACGCTCGAAGTACTCGCGGTCCTGGATGATGCCAGCGATCACGAGGGGCATACCCGCCCGGTCGGCGACCTCGATGGCGGCCTCCGTCCCCTTGTCGGGATGGATCCGTCCGAAGAAGACCAACGAATCCCCGCCCGGACCGACGTCGAACGATCCCATGTCGATGCCGTGGTGGATCGTCGCCGCATACTGCAGCGCAGGGTGCCGATCGGCATCGCTGATCGCCACGTACCGGACTCGATCGGCGTACTCCAGGTAGACCGGCAAGGTGGCGTCTGAGGCGAATCCGTGAATCGTGGTCACGACCGGGACGTCGACGAGTCGTGTGTACGTGAGCGGGAGGAAGTCGAAGCTGTTGTGAATCAGGTCGAACTGGGATGCGCGCTCGAACGCGGCGGCGATGTGCAGTGCTTCCCACGCCTTGGCGTCGAGCGTCGTATCCTCCGAGTATCCGGTGGGAGCTACGCCCACCAGACGGGCCGAGGTGACCGAGTCGGCGGTGGCGAACAGCGTGACCTCGACCCCGCGAGCGACGAGTCCCTCCGTCAGCAACGACGCGAACAGCTCCCACGGCCCGTAGTGGCGGGGGGGAACCCGCCACGAGATCGGAGCGAGCACCGCGACGCGCAGGGGGTCCGAGAGACGGCGAGCCGTGGTGGCGGCACTCACCAGGGTCCCGAGTCAATCCACAGCGATGCAGCGATGTCGAACTCGATTCACGCGATCAGTGGCCGACCGCCCCTCAGAAGACCTTGCCCGACTTGGCCTCGGGAGTGCCCTTCTTCGTCTTCTTGTCGAGGCGCTTCTGCTTGAGGTCCTTGGCGGCCGCCTTCTTGGTGCTCCTGCCGCCCTTGTCCTTGGTTCCCATCGCTGCCTCCAGGCCGGCCACCGAGACGGCGGCCATGGACCATTGTCTCACACCGCGATCCGCTGGCCGGCCCTCTCACACCGCTCAAATCCACGACTCTCGGCGCCACTCAGATCGACATCGCTGACGGGATCGCCCGAGATCGTCACGGTCGCATCCGATGAGGCCAAGGACGTCGTGTCGGGCGTCATGATCCTGCTGCGGCGGCGGGCGTTGCAGAAGGAGCGCCTTCAAGCCCTCGCTCCGGGGGGGAGACTCGAACTCCCAACACACGGATTAACAGTCCGCTGCTCTGCCGATTGAGCTACCCCGGAAGGCCGCCCCGAATGGAGCCGCCGGATGGTATCACAGCCCCGGAAGCGCACTCGCTGCTCGGCGGCGCGCCACAAACCGGCGGATGCCAGAATGGCCCCATGAAGTTTCGCACCGGTGTCATCGTCGGATTCGCCGCCGGCTACGTGCTGGGCTCCAAGGCGGGACGGGACCGCTACGAGCAGATTCGCAAGCTGTACCGGCGGGTTGCCTCCAGCGAGCAGGTCCGGAAAGCCCTCGACCAGGGACGGCAGCTCGCCGACAGCGGAACCGCCCGCGCCCGGGACGTCGTCAGCCAGCAGCTCTCCTCGGCCAGCGAGACGATCCGGGAGCAGCTCGACCGCGCCGACTGAGCGGCCCGACCGCGCCGGGAGCCACCGATCGGGTGCCCTCGGGGCGGATCAGTGCAACGTTCCGCCGGGCCGGCGCGTGGTATGGGTGTGAACGACGACGCGGCGATCTACGCCACGGTCAAAGGCGACCTGATCCGGTACGCCACGGTGCTGGTCGGCCCGGATCGGGCCGACGACGTCGTCTCCCGTGTCATGGTGCGCCTCCTCCGGCGCCGCTCCCTTTCCTCCCTCGACGAGCCCCGCCCCTACCTGTTCCGTGCCGTCCTCAACGAGGCGCGCTGGCTGCTGCGCAGCCGGCGAAGCTCGGCCCTGCCGGTGCCCGTCACCGCGGGGAACCCGATCCCCGAGCCTGACTGGGAGGTGGTGGCGGCGGTGGCGGCGCTCCCGGCCCGGCAACGTGCCGCGGTGTTCCTGCGCTACTGGGAGGACCTCTCCGTCGACGCGGTGGCGCAGCACATGGGAACGCGCCCAGGCACCGTGAAGCGCTACCTCCACCTGACTCGCCGCTCTCTGAAAGGACGGCTCTCGTGACCTTCACCACCGCCGAACGCGATTTGCTGCGCCGGGCTCTCGACGTCTCCGTGAACCAGGCGCCCCCTCCCCCCGACTGGGGAAGCTGGGACGCGGCCCACCTCACGCCCCACCGCCGCCGCCTCGGCGGGCCCGCCATCGCCGTCGTGGCGGCGATCGCGGTCATCGTCATCGGGAGCGCCACCGCCTTGCTACGCGCCACGTCTCCCGATTCCCCGACCGCTCCGGGGAGTGTCGAGACCTGGGAAGACTGGTACCAGGCGGCGGCGGCGCGGAGTATCCCCGTCGAAGGCGATCCCACGCTGCTCCAGGGCGCACTCGGGCCGGAACCACGATTCGACACCAGTGCCCTCGGCATCGAGCAGGTGTTGGAGCCGGTCGACAACGGACCGGACGCCGTGCCGTGGCAGGCGATCGTCGCCGGTCACGAGACGCAGCAGCTCTCGGACAGGCTCGTGCTCGTCGGAGAGGTCGGATCATCGTTCGCCAACGCGCCAGTGCGCACGGCGGTCGCAGTCGTCGAGGCCGATCACGAGGGATCGGCCGGCACGGAACCGACCGTCTGCCTCCTCATCGCCCAGAACGATCAGGACGACTGGGCCTCGGTCCTCACCTGTCGACCCCGGCTCAGTCGCACCTTCTCCGACGACGCCGGCACGTCCACCATGTTCGTGTGGTTCCACACGCGGTACGACGTTCTCGCAGTGACAGCGCCTTCGGACACGGCGGTGGTGGCGCTGGAATCGCCGGCTGCCCGACTCTGGCAACGTCCCAGAGGAGGTGTCGCTCTCTTCAACGTCGACACCACCCGCCCCGCCACGATCACCTTCTACGGTGCGTCGGGTGCCGAGCTGGGCCGAACGGCCACCATCCCAGGCACCGGCTGACGGTCACGCCCCTTCGAGGTAGCCCTCGAGACGCTTGGCCCGGGCCGGCTGGCGCAGCTTGGCCAACGCCTTCGTCTCGATCTGGCGGATGCGCTCCCGGGTCACCTTGAAGTGGCTCCCCACCTGCTCCAGGGTGCGCACTTTGCCGTCGGCAAGCCCGAACCGCATGATCAGCACCTGCCGCTCCCGCTCGTTGAGGCCCTCCAGCGCCAGGTTGAGGTACTCCTGGAGCAGCCGGAACGAGGCGGCCTCGATCGGCACCTCGGCGTCGGTGTCCTCCACGAAATCGCCGAGGGTGGAGTCGTCCTCCTCCCCCAGCGGCGTCTCCAGCGACACCGGATCCTGGGCGATGCGGCGCAGCTCGGAGACCCGATCCGGCTCCATCTCCATCTCCATCGAGATCTCCTCGATGGTGGGCTCCCGCCCCAGCTCCTGCATCAGGGTGCGCTGCGCCCGGGCCAGCTTGTTGATCGTCTCCACCATGTGCACCGGCACCCGGATGGTGCGGGCCTGGTCGGCGAGGGCCCGGGTCACCGCCTGACGGATCCACCAGGTGGCGTAGGTGGAGAACTTGAAGCCCTTGCGGTAGTCGAACTTCTCCACCGCCCGGATCAGCCCGAGGTTCCCCTCCTGGATGAGATCGAGCAACGACAAGCCCCGCCCCACGTACTTCTTGGCGATCGACACCACCAGCCGCAGGTTCGCCTCGACGAGCCGCTTGCGGGCCTGCTCGGCGCCCCGCACCGCCCGCTCCAGGAAGACCCGCTCGTCGGGCGAGAGCCCGGCCTCCTCGCCGTCGAGCTTGTCGTCGGCCCGCAGCCCGGCCTCCATCTGCATCGCCAGCTCCACCTCCTGCTGCGGGGTGAGCAGGGGGTAACGCCCGATCTCCTGGAGGTACATCCGCACCGGGTCGGAGACGTGCACCAGCTCGTCGCTGCTGAGAGCCGTCGCCGCCAGGGCGTCGTTGGAGTCCTCCCGGATCGTGATGCTGCGCTCCTGGAGCGCCACGAACACCTCGTCGAAGGCGTCCGCCGTCGCCTTGGCGTCCTCCAGCTCCTGCTGGATCTCGGTCATCACCAGGAAGCCGCGCTGCCGCCCGCGCAGGGTGAGGCGCTCGAAGACGGTGAGGGCGATCTCGTTCATTCCCGGCTCCGTAGGCGACGGCGTTGCTCTTCCAAACCTACCAACTGGGACAATCGGTCAGAAGACGCCTGACCTTCAGGACCAAGTCCCTCCATCTCCCGACGAAGCGTGTCGATGCGGCGCTCGATGGCGCCGATCTCGATGCGTCGCACCAGCTCGCCTGCGGGGGCGAGATCGCCGCTGTCGGTGAGTGCCAGCTCCGCCAGCAGCGCCGCCGCCGGGGAATCGTCGCCGCCGAGCAGGCTTCCCAGATCGGGCGCCACTCCCGGCTCCAAGTCGGCGACGGCGGGAGCGATCAACTCGAACGCCTCCCGGAAGTCGGGATCGGTGAAATGATCGGGGACGAGATCGAGACCCCGCACCTCGGGATCGTTGGCCAGCATCCACCGCAACAGCCCTTGCTCCGCCTTCTCCTGGCCGGAGAGCCGCCGGGTCGCCGGCCGTCCTCTCCGAGACTCCGGCTCGGCGCCGGCCCGCACCGCCGTCGCCACCGCCGCCTCGACGTGATCCAGCTCCACCCCGGTGCGCCGTGACAGCATCACGGCGTACTCGTGGCGCACCAACCGATCGGGGTGGCGGGCCACCACCGCCGCCGCCGCCCGCACCGCCCGGCCTCGCGCCTCCGCCTCGTCCAGGTCGTACCGTCCCAGTTCCTGCTCGAGGCGGGACTGCAGCAGCGGCACGCTCCCAGCCACCGCCGCCTGCAGCTTCTCCACGTCGCCGGCCCGCACCACGTCGGCCGGATCCCGCCCCTCGGGGAGCGCCGCCACCCGCAGGTCGAGGTCACCCGGCACCGACCGCTCGAAGCCGCGCAGGGCGGCGCCCACCCCGGCCTCGTCGGCGTCGAAGGAGAGCACCACCCGCTCCGTGAAGCGCCGTAACAGGTCGAGGTGGTCCTCTCCGAGGGCGGTGCCGCAGGTGGCGACCGCCACCGGCATTCCGGCGAGGTGGAGTGCGATCACGTCGGTGTACCCCTCCACCACCACCGCCTCGCCGCGGCGCACGATCTCCGACTTGGCCCAGTTGAGGCCGTAGAGCAGGCGCGACTTGTGGTACACCGGGGTCTCCGGCGAGTTGAGGTACTTGGGGGGATCCCCCTCGAGCTGGCGGGCCCCGAAACCGACCGCGTCGCCGCGCAGATCGTAGATGGGGAACATGATCCTGCCCCGGAACCGGTCGATGAGGCGGCCCCGGCTGCTGCGGGTCGACAGGCCGGCCGAGGTGAGGATCTTGGCGCCGAACCCGGCCTTCTCGAGACGGCGGGTCAGCTCGTCCCAGGCCGCCGGCGAGTACCCGAGCACGAACCGATCGACCACCTCGCCGTCGTAGCCCCGCCCTCGCAGGTAGCTGCGGGCCGACCCGGCGTCGCTCCCCGATTTGAGCCGCTCGTGGTAGAAAGCCACCGCCGCCTCCACCGCCCGGATCAGCTCCTCCCGCTGCCCCCGCCGTTCCTTGGAGCCGGGCTCCTCGGTGAGGGAGATCCCGGCCCGCCGCGCCAGCAGCTCGACCGCTTCCCGGAAATCGAGCCCCTGCGAATCCTCGACCCAGCGGAACACGTCCCCACTCTTGCCGCAGCCGAAGCAGTGATAGAGGCCGCGGGCCGGGTCGATCGACAGCGACGGCGTCTTCTCCTGGTGAAAGGGGCACACCGCCATCACCGAGCGGCCGGATCGCTTGACCTTGGTCACCTCGGAGGCGAGCTCCACCAGATCCGTCCGCTCCCGCACACGATCGATCTCTTCACGGGGATAGGCCACGACCGGAGTGTACCGGTGGCCGTTTCTCGCGACGGCCGCCGGGACGGACCGAGATCCCCGGAGAATCGGTTCCCGGCCCATAGAATCCCACCCGTGGAAATCGTCGCCACGGTCGCTCTCGTCGGCGCCATCGGCGCCGGCGCCGTCGTCTACCTGCTGACCCGGTCCCGCTCCATCCACGGCTCGTGGACGATCGCCGCCGACGAGCTGGGTCTCCGCCCGGCGGCCGGCTCCGCCTTCCACGAGCCGCGCCTCGAAGGCATGATCGACGGCCTCCCGGTCCGGATCGACGTCTTCCGCCGCGACCACAGCGCCGACAGCATCGCCTTCACCCGCTACCGGGTGTGGTATTCCCCACTCAAGCTCGGTCTTCGGCTCACCCGGGAATCGTCGGTGACCCGGGTCCTCAACCGACTGGGCGCACCCGACGTCGATACCGGACACGCCGACTTCGACGACGCCTTCACGGTGCGGGCCAACTCGACCGAGGCGGCACGTGCCTTCCTCACCCCCACCCGGCGCAACTCGCTGCTGCGGCTCATGTCCCTCCACCGTGACGTCGAGGTCGAGGACAACGGCATCACCCTCACCGTGGTCGGGGTGGAACGTGACCCGGAGCGCATCATCACCTTCATGCGCCGTACGGTGGCGACCGCCCGCCACCTCGCCGGCGCCGGCAACGAGCCGACCCTCGACGAGGGGCTCACGCTGCAGCGCCAGGGGGATCTCGCCGCCGCCGCCCACCAGTTCCAGGCCGCCGGGCGGGCCCACCCCGAGGACCTCGACGCCAAGCTGCTCGAGGCCCAGGCCCTGCTCGCCACCGGCGAGCACGAGGCCGCTGCCGGCGTCGTCGCCGGCCTCTCCTCCGCCCTCCCGGTCGACGTCGAAGTGCTCGGCATGAAGGACAGGCTCGACACGCCTCCGCCGGCACCGGCCGCCCCGCCCCCGATCGAGCTGACCCCCATGCTCGACGACCTGTTCTCGCACAACCGGCTCTCCTTCGACACCGGTCGCCGCTTCGAAGAGCGCTACCGGGGCAGCCCCGTGAAGTTGTCGGGCCGGGTCAAGAGCGCCCGCGAGTACGACCGCGACCTCGACTTCGGCGACACCCCCGGCGCCAAGGCCGTCGTCACCATCGCCAGCATCCACCACGACCTCTACGGCACCAACGACCTCGACGCCGTGGTGCAACTCCCTCCCGGCAGCGCCGAGCACCTGCGCCGCGGCGACACGATCACCTTCAGCGGCACGCTGGCGAACGTGGATCCGATGATGCGCAACCTGTTCGTTGCCGAGGCGCACCTGATCGCGTGACGGCCGGCCCCGGATTCACGGCACGCCGAGCGGTCAGCAGGGCGCGAGACGCTCCGCCAGGTAGCCGGCCAGCTTGTCGAGCGACACCCGATCCTGGTCCATGGTGTCCCGGTCCCGCACCGTCACCGCCTGATCCTCCAGGGTGTCGAAGTCGACGGTGACGCAGTACGGCGTTCCGATCTCGTCCTGCCGGCGGTAGCGGCGCCCGATCGACTGGGTGACGTCGTGCTCGACGTCCCAACGGGGCCGCAGCTCGGCCGCCACCTTCGAGGAGACCTCGATCAGCTCCGGCTTCTTCGACAGCGGCAGCACCCCCACCTTGATCGGCGCCAGCCGGCGGTCGAGGCGCAGCACCACCCTGGTCTCCCCCCGCACCTCCTCCTCGTCGTAGCCGTCGAGTAGGAAGGCGAAGGTGGTCCGGGTGGCGCCGGCGGCCGGTTCGATCACGTGCGGGAAGAAGCGCTCGTCGTTCTCGGCGTCGTAGTAGCGCAGGTCCTTGCCGCTCTTCCCGGCGTGTGCCTTCAGGTCGAAATCGGTGCGGTTGGCGATGCCCTCCAGCTCGTCCCATCCCCACGGGAACAGGTACTCGACGTCGTAGGTGCCGGTCGAGTAGTGCGACAGCTCGTCGGCGTCGTGCTCCCGCAGGCGCAGGTTCTCCGGCTTCATGCCGAGGTCCTGGTACCAGCGTTCCCGCTCCCCGATCCAGTAGCGGAACCACCTCTCGCCCTCGTCGGGATGCACGAAGAACTCCATCTCCATCTGCTCGAACTCCCGGGTGCGGAACACGAACTGCCCCGGGGTGATCTCGTTGCGGAACGACTTGCCGATCTGGGCGATGCCGAACGGCAGCTTCATCCGGGCGGTGCGCCGCACGTTCTCGAAGTTGATGAAGATGCCCTGGGCCGTCTCGGGTCGCAAGTACACCACGTTGTCGGCCGACTCGACCGGGCCCATGTTGGTGCGGAACATGAGGTTGAAGTTGCGGGCCTCGGTGAAGCTGTCCCGGCTGCCGCAACTCGGGCACTGCCCGGGATCGTCGAGTTTGTCGACCCGGAACCGGTTGTGGCACTCCCGGCACTCCACCAGCGGATCGGTGAAGGAGGCGAGGTGGCCCGAGGCCTCCCACACCTGCGGCGCCTGGATCACGGCGCTGTCGATGCCCACGATGTCGTCGCGCAGCTGGACCATGGAGCGCCACCACTGCTCCTTGACGTTGCGTAGCAGCGCCGTCCCCAGCGGACCGTAGTCGTAGGCGGAACGGAGACCGCCGTAGATCTCCGACGACGGGAACACGAACCCGCGGTTCTTGGAGAGGGTGACGATGGTGTCGAAATCGATGGGCATGGAAGACCGCCTCACTGGTTGTGGGGAGAACAGGATGGTAGCCGTGCCCCCAACCGGGCCCGTTCGACCCGCAGGGTCAGGGAGCGGCGTCCTCGGCCCCCCCGAAGCGCCGCTCTCGCCCCTGGAACTCGGCGATGCAGTCCGCCAGCGTGTCGCGGTCGAAATCGGGCCACAGCACCGGGGTGAAGACGTACTCGGAGTACGCCGCCTCCCACAGCAGGAAGTTCGAGGTCCGCATCTCCCCGCTACTACGGATGACCAGGTCGGGACCGGGCATCTCGGGGAGGTAGAGGCGGGCCGCCACCGTGTCGACGTCGACCTCGGCCGGGTCCAGGGACCCGGCGGCGGCCTCCTCGGCGATGCGGCGGGCCGCCACCGCCAGCTCGACCCGGCCCCCGTAGTTGAAGGCGAACACGAGGTGCATCCGGGTGTTCTCCGCCGTCAGCGTCTCGGCGGCGACGATCTCCTCCCGCAGCTCGTCCGGCACCCGGGGATCGTCCCGCTCGCCGATGAAGTGGATTCGCACCCCGAAGTCGTTCATCTCGTTGCGGCGGCGGCGCAGCAGGTCGACGTTGAAGTGCATGAGGAAGAGCACCTCGTCCTCGTCCCGGCTCCAGTTCTCGGTGGAGAAGGCGTAGACGGTGAGCCACTCGATGCCCAGTGCCAGGGCGCCGTCGATGACGTCGAACAGCGCCGGCTCACCGCGGGCGTGTCCGGCGGTGCGATGCAGGCCGCGGGCGTTGGCCCAGCGCCCGTTGCCGTCCATGATGATGCCGACGTGGCGGGGAACCCGCTCCCGGTCGACCTGCGGGGCATAGGCCGGTTCGTCAACCATCGAGCATCGCCAGCGACTCGAGGCGCCGTTCCAGGTGGTACTCCAGGAAACGGCGCGCCACCCCCATCGCCTCCCCGCTGAGGGCGGCGTCGGCCTGCGGAAGCGCCGCCAGGTCGGCGCCCGCCACCCCTGCCAGGTAGCCGGTGAGCCCGTCCCGCAGCGCGTAGGCCCCGGCGGAGCGGCACCGCTCGCAGAGGGCGCCGCCGGCGGGGAAGCTGAAGCGGTGCAGGTCGTTGGTGCGCCCGCACCCGGCGCAGCGGTCGAACGACGGCGCCACCCCCACCACCTCGGCGGCCTTCAGCAGGAACGCGGTGACGAGATCGGGATGGGCGGGGCCGGCGTCGAGGGCCTTGAGGCCCCGCTGCAGCAACAGGAAGAGCCGGCGGGCAGGCTCGCTCTCCTGCGCCACCGCGTCGGCGACCTCCACCATGGTCCCGGCGGCGACGACCCGGTCGAGGTCGGCCCGCAGGCCCTGGAACGCCTCGATGATGGTCACCTGGGTGATGGTGTCGAGGTTGCGTCCCTCGTACAGCACCAGGTCGACGTGGCAGAAGGGTTCGAGGCGCCCCCCGAAGCGACTCTTCGTCTTGCGGATCCCCTTGGCGACGGTGCGCAGCTTGCCGGCGTTGGGGCTGAGCAGTACCACGACCCGGTCCGCCTCCCCGAAGGGGAAGGAGCGGAGCACGATGCCCTGGTCGTGTCGGATGGCCATAGAACCCCTCGTTGCGCCGCCGCCGAGAGTACCGGTTTCCCCGCGCCACGAGGTGCATCCGCCCCATAGACTGTGTGGCGGGCAGGAGGAGCACACGATGGCAGGTTTGACCACGGCCGAGCGCGAGGCGTTCCTCGCTCTGCATCCCGAATGGACCCTGGACGGGGAGACGATCGAGCGCACCTTCCGCTTCACCGACTTCGCAGCCGCCATGGGGTTCGTCACCCAGGTCGCCCTCAGGGCGGAGGTCGCCGACCACCATCCCGACATCGACGTACGCTGGAACCGGGTGCGCCTGGCCCTCACCACCCACGACGCCGGAGCCCTCACCGTCAGGGACACCGAGCTGGCCGCCGCCTGTGACGAGCTCGTGTAGCCGCCGTCAGAACCCGAGGCGGTCCAGCGAGCCCTCCCGGCGCTGCCAGTCGGGCTCCACCTTCACCCGAAGGTCGAGGTAGACCCTGGACCCGAACAGCCGCTCCAGATCGAGACGGGCCTCCTCCCCCACGTCCCGCAGCAGGACGCCGCCCTTCCCGATGACGATCCCCTTCTGCGACGGCCGCTCCACGTAGGCGAACGCGGCCACGAAGACGCTCCCGGTCTCCCGGGCCGCGATCTCCTCGACGACGACCGCCAGGGAGTGGGGCAGCTCGTCTCGGAGGCGGGCCAGGAACTTCTCCCGGATCAGCTCGGCGGCGAGCAGCTCGTCGGGTTGGTCGGTGTGGACGCCGGGGGGAAAGAACGCCGGCCCCTCCTCGAGCAGATCGCCGAGCTCGTCGAGCAGGATCGGCAGCCCGTCGCCGGTCTTGGCCGACACCGGGACGTAGGCGGCGAACTCCCACTCCCCGGCCTCCACCAGCTGGCGGGCGACCGCCTCGGGACCCGCCAGGTCGATCTTGTTGACCGCCACCACCACCGGGGAGCCGCTGTCGGCGAGCCGGGTCGCGGTGCGGCGATCCCCGGGACCGATGTCGGCGGTGGCGTCGACGACGAACAGCACGACGTCGGCCTCCGCCAGCGATCCGTAGACGAGGCGGTTGAGGCGCTCCCCGAGGGCGGTGCGGGGCCGGTGCAGCCCCGGGGTGTCCACGAACACGTACTGCTGGTCGGGATCGTTCCGGGTGAGGACACCGCGGATGGTGTTGCGGGTGGTCTGGGGACGGGACGAGGTGATGGCGACCTTCGTCCCCACCAGGGCGTTGACCATCGTCGACTTCCCCACGTTCGGCCGTCCCACGACCGAGATGAAGCCGGACCTCACTGCGGCACGACCCTCACCTGGGCCACCCGCCGGCCCTGGATCCGCTCTGCGGTGACGGTGTAGCCGGCGAGCGCGAACGACTCGCCCTGGCGCGGCACCCGGCCCGCCAGGCCGAGCACGAGCCCACCGACGGTGTCCCAGTCTTCCCCGGGGAGCTCGATCCCGAGCAGGTCCGCCAACTCGTCGACCCCGAGGCGGGCGTCGATGACGTAGGCGCCGCCGTCGAGGCGGTTGACCATCGGCTCCTCCTCGTCGTACTCGTCGGCGATCTCGCCCACCAGTTCCTCCAGCAGGTCCTCGATCGACACCAGGCCGGCGGTGCCGCCGAACTCGTCGACTACCACCGCCAGGTGCACCTGCTTGGCCTGCATCTCCCGCAGCAGCTCCGGGACCCGCTTCGTCTCCGGGACGAAGTAGGCGGGATGCATCAGCGACGACGAGGGGCGGGGCGCGGCATCGTCGTCCATGAGCTGCAGCAAGTCGCGGGCGTAGAGCACCCCCAGGATGTCGTCGGTGTGCTCGCCGACCACCGGGATGCGGGACTTGCCGGAGGCGAGCACCACGTCGAGGGCGACATCGGTGGAGGCGCTGCCGGGCACGGTAATCATGTCGGGTCGCGGAACCATGACCTCGCGCACGATCGTGTCGGTGAAGTCGAGTACCTGGGAGATCAGCGCCCGCTCCTCGGAGTCGGCCTGATCCTCCTCCTCGGCGTCCTCCTCGAGCACGTCCAGATCGGAGACGAGGTCGGCGGCGGCGTCACCCAGCGCCACCACCGAACGCAGCAGCCAGGCGAACCGGTAGGCGAGGACCCGGGGGCGGCGGCGACCCAGCGTGCGAGGGAGCAGGTCACCGGCGAAGACGAGCACGACGGCGAGGGCGACCAAAGCGAAGGCGAGCGACCATCCGGCGTAGGAGCGGGTCGCCACCCAGGCGGCGGCGATGGCGATCAACACCAGCAAGCCGGCGTTCACCATCCCCAGCGCCGGTTGGAGGCGGGGACGGTCGTCGAGCAGGTCGGCGATCACCTGGGCCCGGTGGTCACCGTCGCCGGCGTCGTGGAGGGCGTCGGCCCGCGGAGTGCGCACCATCGAGGCGCCGGCGGCCCGGATGAGGGCGTTGACGGCGAAAAGGATCACGGCTCCGACCAGCGCCAAACCCGTCACGGCCGCTCCCGCCCCGCCGTGGCGAGGATCTCTCGCTCCCTCGTCTCCATTCGCTCCGCCTCGGAGTCCTCCTGGTGGTCGTAGCCGAGCAGGTGCAGCATGCCGTGCACCACCATCAGAGCCATCTCGTCCTCGAAGGGTACGCCCCACTCGAGGGCGTTGGCGCGCACCACCGACGGGCACACCATCACGTCGCCGAGCAGCAGCGGTGGCCCGCCTTCCTCCATCGCGGGCACCTGCCCGGGATGGAGGTCCTCGAGGGGGAACGACAGCACGTCGGTGGGCCCGGGGCGCCCCATGTGCTCCTCGTTGAGGGCGGCGATCCGCTCGGTCGACACCAGCAGCAGCGAGACCTCGGCGTCGGCGGGCAGCCGCTCGGCTGCGAGGACCGACTCGGCGAGGGCGACGAGCGGCCCGGCCGGGAGAGGGTCGTCCTGTTCGTCGGCGAAACTCACCGTCATCCGGATTCCACCTGCGGCCCGGGGAACCCCGGATACGGGATGCGGGTGTGGTAGTAACCGACGAGCGCCTCCACCATGGCGTGCTTGACGGCGGTGAGGTCGCCGAAGGTGAGCGCCGACTCGTCGAGCTGGCCGTCGTCGAGCTTCTCGCCGACCACGGCGTCGATCACCTTCTTGATGCTCTCGGCGGTCGGGTCCTCCTCCTGGGCGAGGGCTCGGGCGGCGCCCTCCACCGCGTCGGAGATCATCAGGATCGCCGTCTCCTTGCGTTGCGGCTTCTGCCCGTGGTGGCGGAAGAGGTCGGGGTCGGTGCCCGGGTCCTGCTCGAGGGCCTTGTGGTAGAAGTAGCGCATCAGGCCGGTGCCGTGGTGCATGCGGATCCCGTCGATCACCTCGGGCGGGAGCCGGAAACGGCGGGCGAGACGCTGCCCGTCGCTGACGTGGGCCCGGATGATCTCGGCCGACTCCACCGGGTCGAGCTCGTCGTGCGGGTTGGACACCCCGAACTGGTTCTCGATGTAGTACTGCGGGTTCTCGGTCTTACCAAGGTCGTGGTAGAAGGCGGTCGCCTGTGCCAGCAGGGTGTCGGCGCCGATCGCCCGGGCCGCCTTTCCCGCCAGGGTCCCCACCAGCATGGAGTGGTTGAACGTGCCCGGGGCCTTCTCCTCGATGAGGCGCAGCGCCGGGTGGTTGCGGTCGGTGAGGTCGAGCAGGGTGAGGGTGGTGGTCATGCGGAACAGGTTCTCCAGGAACGAGAGCAGACCCTGGGCCGCCAACCCGGCGACGACCCCACCGATGAGGGCGAAGAGGCCGGCCTTGCCGGCAGTGCTGTAACCGGTGAAGACCCACTCGGTGGCGAAAGCGAGCGGGGCCAGCACCAGGGCCGAGGCCGCCACCGCGATCCGCAGCTCGCGCCGGCTCGACACCGACGAGACGAACGCCACCGGGGCGACGGTGGCGGCGCCGGCGAACACGGTGAGGCCGACGTCGGCGGTGGAGATGGCGGTGAAGGCCGCCACCGGCACCGAGAACAGCACCGCGGTGCGCGGCTCGTAGAGGATGGCGGCGATGTAGCCGAACATCATGGCGGGGAGCAGGAACCCGAACTGGGGGGTGTCGCGGGCGATGATCTCCGGGATGCGGGACGCCAACGCGGCCAGCACCAGCAGGATCCCGAGCAGGGCGAAGTGGCGTGGCTCGGACCACTCACCGGGGGCGATTCGCCACAGGAAGAAGGCGGCGAGCAGCACCGCGATCGCCCCCAGCAGCACGATCGCCTTGCGGGAGGTGCCCGGGTCGCGCTCGATGAGCCCGAGCTGGTCGATGGCGTCGATCTGGACCTGATCGAGGGTCTCACCGGCGGCGACGATCTCCGCCCCCGCCAGGTAGGTCCGCGTCTGGGGCTCCACCGCGGCCGCCGCCTCCTCCCGGGCCGTCTCGGTCGCCGCCGCGTCCTCGACCTCGTTGCCTCGCAGCATGATGGCGATGAGCTGGCCGACGGCGGGCTCGGCGAGCTCGCGCTCGTCGGCGCTGAGCCCGGGGATGAAGACCGGGGGGTTCTCGGCGTCGGCGTACTCGTTCTGGATGTCGCTCAGCTCGGTGTCCCTGATGCCGGCGTTCATCAGGCGCGTGACCTCGGAGTCGGCGGCGTCCTCGATGGCGCCGAAGGTCGAGGGCTCGCCCTCGGCGACCCGGGCCCGATCGTCCGAGTAGAGGGTGATGAAAGCGGTGATCGCCTCCGTCGGCAGGAGGCGGTAGTCGTCCCTGAGGAGCTGAGCCCAGTCCTCCGGGTCGCGGGGCGGCAGCGTGCTCGAGGTGGTGGTCGTCTCCGCCTCGGTGGTCGACGACGTGGAGTCCTCGGCGCCGGTCGACGAGGTGTCGTCGGCCGCCGCGGTGGTTTCGGGCACGGTGGTCTCGGCCACGGTCGTGTCAGCCGGCTCCTCGGTGAGCCCGAGGGCGTCGGCCTCGTCCGGGGTGAGGGTGGCGAGCGACTCCAGGTCGCTGAAGAACAGGGCGATGTTGTTGCGGACCTCGCGGGTAACCCCGGGGTCGATGGTCCATTCCGCCTTCACGTTGTTGCGCGCCAGCTGCCGCTGCGTCTCGGTCGCCGCCTGGTCGGGGATCTCGATGGTGCGGTTGGCGACGAAGTCCTGCGGCGACGGATCGCCGACGTTGATCTGGATGAGGGGCTCGCCGCCGCCGCGGCCCACCACCAGGGCGGCCCCGACGAAGACGATCGTGATCGAGATCACCAGCAGGTTCACGGGGAGTGAGTGGCGCTTGAAGAAGCTCACGAGACGTCCTCCCTGGCTCGCCGCTCCTCGTAACGGCGGTACGCCTCGACGATGGCGGCCACGATGCGGTGCCGCACCACGTCCTCGCCCCGCAACTCGACGAACCCGATGCCGTCGACGTCGCCCAGCACGCCGCCGACGACGCGCAGCCCCGAGGGGCGCCCGTCGGTGAGGTCCACCTGGGTGACGTCACCGGTGACGACCATCTTCGAGTTGAACCCCATCCTGGTGAGGAACATCTTCATCTGCTCCGGGGACGTGTTCTGCGCCTCGTCCAGCACGATGAACGCGTCGTTTAACGTCCGGCCCCTCATGTAAGCGAGCGGAGCGATCTCGATGGTTCCCCGATCCATCAACCGCGCCGTCTCGTCCGGCCCCAGCATCTCATAGAGCGCGTCATTCAGAGGACGGAGGTAGGGGTCGACCTTGGCGGTGAGGTCGCCGGGGAGGAAGCCGAGCCGCTCCCCCGCCTCCACCGCGGGCCGGGTGAGGATGATGCGCCGCACCGAGCCCGACTGGAGCGCCTCGACGGCGCACGCCATCGCCAGGTAGGTCTTGCCGGTCCCGGCGGGACCGATCGCGAACACCATCGTCTCGTCCCTGATGGCGTCCACGTAGCGCTTCTGACCCAGGGTCTTGGGCCGCACCAGGCGACCCCGCCCCACCTTGATCGAGGCGGTGAAGATCCCCGACGGTGACGGCACGTCCTGCTTCACCAGCTCGATGACCCGCCGCACCCGATCGGTGTCGAGCGGCTGGCCCTCCTGGATCATGATGAGCAGCTCCCCGAAGACGGTTCGCACCATCTCGGTGCCCTCGTCCGGCCCACTGATATCGATCTCGTTGCCGCGGGCCACGATCTTGACATCGCCGAATGCCTCCTCCACCTGGCGCAGGTGCGCGTCACGTTCTCCCAGCAGGTCGAGCATGAGATGACTGCTGGAAACGCGAAGCGGGATCTGGGTGGAGGAAGGGGTCGTCACGACGGCTCGCTCATCGTTGGGGAACTCCGGGACGATCGAATGCGCACCGGAGGAACAGGAGTATATCGGGGTCCCCCGCGGACCGATAAGCGGCGGGACGGTGGCCCCGCTGCGATCACTCGGTATCGGCGGCGACTCCGAGCTCCGTGAGGCGCTCGCTGAAGCCCTTCTCGCTGTGGTCGAGCAGCATCGCCAGCATGCGGAGGTCGTTGGAGCGGATCGTGAGCACCCGGCCGTTGAAGTCCTGGCGGAGCATCTGGATGCCGCGCAGGAACCGCTCGACCACGTCGGCGTCCTTGCCCGTCAGCTTCTCGACCTGGTTGAGGTCGATCGTCAGCCCTTCGCTCACCGCGCCGGCGTGACGGTCGACCCCGTCCTCCTGCGGGAGGAGCTGCCCGATCGGCACGCTGTAGAAGTCGCTCAGGCGATGGAGGCGCGGCAATGACAGGCTGCGCTCACCCCGCTCGTACGCCCCGAGCACCGCTGCCTTGAACTCCTGACCCGACAGCCGCTGGACGTCCTGGAGCGACAATCCACGTTGCCTTCGGATTGAGCGCAATCGTTTGCCGACCTGCTCGTTATACGTTGGCACCTTCTGCCTCTCTCCGGCCCTCACAGAGAGCGCGCATTGAACGCTCTCTGTAGTGACATCATAGTCACGTGATCAGCCCGCTCGTCGGATTTTCCACGGCAAACCGTCCTCATCCTGCCGCGACGCGCAGGCACTAGTTCGAGAGACTAGTCAGCACCGCTCAACGCTTGCAGTATCAGCGTTGCCGCCACCACGGCGGCCGTCTCCGTCCGCAGGATCCGGGGGCCGAGGCCGACCTCGATCGCTCCCGGCGGAAGGTCGTCCGCCCGGAACCCGCCCTCCGGCCCGATGCACATCACGACGTCCTCCGCCGCCGTCGCCACTGCCGCCTCCAGTGGCCCGGCCCCCGGCACCGCCACCAGGATCACCGCCCCCGGAAGCTGCTCCACCACCCCGGCGATCGTCGCCGGACCGTCGATCTGGAGCAGGCGGGGCCCCCGCGACTGCTGGAGGGCGGCCACCGCCCAGGCCCGGGACTTCTCGGGACGAGGCGGCCTCCCCTCGCCGAGGCCGGACTCGATCCACGTCAGACGCTCCACCCCCAGCTCCCCGAGTTTCTCGACCACGAAGCGGGCCCGGTCCACCTGGCGGGGAGCCGCCACCGCCATGGTGAGGGCGCGGGACAGCAGTGGGATCTCCTCTTCCTCGCCGCGGTGGATAGCGCCGGCGGTGTACCTGCCTTCGCCGACGATGCCGTCGCCGTCGGTGTACGAGACAGGTGCCCCCGGCTCGAGCCGGAGCACCCGTTCCAGATGGCGCCGCTCCCGCTCGTCGACCGCCAGGGCATCGTCCGCCCACGGCCGTGGCACGTAGACGTGGGGGACGTGTCCCACCTCAGCCGCTCCGCCGCTTGCGGCGGCGGCGCCCTTCGGCCGGCTCCTCGCCGAGGAGGTCCGCCAGCGACCGCAGCAGCGCCTCCTCCTCGTCGCTCAGATCCTCCGGGGTACGCACCTCGACCTCGACGAGCAGGTCACCGTGTCCCCGCCGGCGCAGCCGCGGCATGCCCTGGCGTGGCAGGCGGAACACCGTCCCCGACTGGGTTCCCCGCGGGATGTCGATCTCGGTCTCGTCACCGTCGACGAGAGGAATCATCCGTTTCGTCCCCAGTGCCGCCTCGGCCATGCCCAGCACGACGTGGTGGCGCAGATCGTCGCCGACCCGGTCGAACCGGTCGTCCGTCACGACGTGCACCTGGACGTAGAGATCCCCCGGAGGGCCGGCGCGGTCGCCGGCACCGCCCCGCCCGGAGAGGCGAAGGCGGGTCCCGTCGTCGACCCCGGCCGGGATCTCCACGGTCAACTCCCGCTCGGCTTCGACCCGGCCGCCGCCCCGGCACTCGGGACAGGGTTCCTCGATGATCTCCCCCCGCCCCCGGCACACGCTGCAGTCGGTGACGGTCATCACCGCCCCGAGGAACGTGTTGCGGCTCGTCTGGACCTGGCCCCGGCCGCCGCAGTGGGAGCAGCGCAGGGGGATCGTCCCCGGCGCCGCCCCGTTCCCGCCACAGACCGGGCACCGTCCCAGGGCAGTGAAACGGATGTCACGGCTCATCCCGGTGGCGGCCTCGGCCAGCGTCAGCTCCAACACCACCCCGACGTCCGGTCCCCGCTGCGGCCCGGTCCGGGTACGGGTCCCGAACCCGAATCCCCCGAAACCCGCCCCGAAGAACTGCTGCAGGATCTCGTCGAGACCGGCGACGCTGCTGAACAGGTCGCCGCCGCTGAACACCTCGCCCCGGTCGTAGCCGGCGCGGCGCTGTGGGTCCGACAGGACCTCGTAGGCCTGGGCGATCTCACGGAAGCGGGCCTCGGCGTTGGGATCACCCGGGTTGGCGTCGGGATGGGTCTCCTGGGCCAGCCGCCGGAACCGCTTCTTGATCTCGTCCTGAGTGGCGTCGCGCGACACGCCGAGAACGTCGTAGTAGTCGGCCATCGTCACCTGCCGAGGCTGTCGCCGAGGCCTTCGCCGACTTCTTCGACGAGGCGGATGGCACGGCGGTAATCCATCCGCATCGGTCCGAGCACACCGACCCGCCCGAGGCCGTGGCCCCCCGCCTCGTAGGTCGTCGAGACCACGGCGAGGTCCTTCTCATCCATGGCCAGCTCGGCGCCGATCCGCACCGTGGTGCCTCCGGTGTTGTCGGAGAGCAGCCGTCGCACCGCCACCTCGGTCTCCAGGATCTCCAGCATGCTGTGCACGTGGGTGAGGTCCTCCCAGAGGGACGCCAGCTGGCTGGTGCCGCCCACGTACATCTCCGAGGTGCTGACCTCGGCCGACTGCAACGCCACCGCCACCGCCCGCACCAGACGCAACCTCCCCTCCGGGATCTCGTGTCCCGGGAGGGCGGCGACCGCCTGCTCCCCCTCGGCCAGGGTCCGGTCCTCGTAGCAGCGCACCAGGATCGCTTCGGCTTCGTCCAGATCGTCGTCGCTCGGGGCGGCGTTGAGTCGGACCACCTCCTGGGTGACGCGACCCGACTTGCCCACCGTCACCGCCAGCAGCACCGGTCCCCCCAGGTGCACCAGATGGAGGCCGCGCACCGCCTCGGCGCCCATGCCCGGTCCGATCACCACTGCCGGATAGTGACTGATCTCCGACAGCAGGCTGGTGGTGTCCTTGAGGAGTCGCCCCAGCTCCTGGTGCACCCCGGTGAAGAACGCTTCGATCCGGGCCCGGGTGGCGCTGCGCAGCCGCAGCGGTGAGCAGTGGTCCACGTAGTAGCGGTAGGCCTGATCGGTGGGTACCCGTCCCGCCGAAGTATGAGGCTGGCGCACGAACCCGTAGGACTCCAGCTTGGCGAGGTCGTTGCGAACCGTAGCGCTCGAGACGTCCAAGCCGCTGCGCTCGAGGATGGCGCGCGAACTCACCGGCTCGCCGGTGCGGATGTACTCCTCGACGAGAGCTTCCAGGACCCGGGATCGTCGCTCGTCCAGCATGGGCCCAAATTTAGCACTCTCGGGGTGAGAGTGATAAGGACCCGGTGCCGCACCGGGCTGGGAGCGCCGGATCACGGCACGACCGGGATCTCCCGCAGCACCGCGTCGGTGAGCAGCGGGCGCACTACCCGCAGCCGCCCGTGGCGCTCCTCGATCACTTCGGCGGCGACCAGCCGCCGTCCGGCGTCGCTGTCGAGGAGGGCGGACCCGGCGGTCCCGGTCTCCGCACCCGCCACCCTCCGCAGCCCGAGGAACAGCCGTTCCTGCTCCCGCGCCGCGGGGGTGAGGCGCTCCCGGCCCGCCTCCGGGAGCTCTCCCCGCTCGACCCGCTCCAGGTACACGTCGAGGCGCCGTACGTTGCGCCGCCGCATCCCGGCCCGGTGGCTGTGGGCCCCCAGCCCGAACCCGAGGTACTCACCCTGGGCCCAGGTGGCGAGGTTGTAGTGGCAGGCGTGCCTGGGCCGCGCCCAGTTCGACACCTCGTAGCGCACCAGCCCGGCCTCCGAGGCGGCCGCCCGCAGGTACTCGTAGGCGTCGGCCTGGCCGTCGGGATCGGGTGCCGGAGCTCCGGCCGCCACCGCCCGTGACAGGGCCGTGCCCCGCTCCACCGTGAGGGCGTAGGCCGAGAGATGCGGCAAGCCGGCGTCGAGGGCCCGCCGCACCGTGGCCGCCCACGACGCCATCGACTCCCCCGAGGTCCCGTAGATCAGGTCGACGTTCACCGTCCGGAACCCGGCCGCTTCCGCCGCGTCGATCGCCGCCTCGGCATCCGCCGGCCTGTGGCGCCGCCCCAGCGCCTCGAGCACCGCCAGGTCGAACGACTGGACGCCGAGGGAGACCCGGTTGAAGCCGGCGGCGGCGACCGCAGTGGCGGTGGGCGGGGTCCAGTCCTCCGGGTTGGCCTCGAGGCTCACCTCGGCCCCCTCCGCCAGCCCGAAACGGTCCCGCAGGGCGGCGACGACACGTCCCAGGTCCGCTGCGGGAAGCCGCGAAGGGGTGCCGCCACCGAAGTCGATCGCATCGAGGGGACCCCACTCGCCGGCCATCTCGATCTCGGCAAGCACCGCGTCCACGTAGCGCCCGAAGCGGTCCGGGGCCCCGCCCTCCTCCGGGGTGACGACCGCGAAGTCGCAGTAGGGGCAACGCCGGTGGCAGAACGGGACGTGGACGTAGGCGCACCGCCAGGACCGTGCCGCGTCGGCCAGCTCCGGGGCGTCGGGGCTCGCCACGCCGCGGACCGTCACGCCGGAGTGGCTCACTCGTCGATCCGCAGCGCCGAGATGAAGGCCTCCTGCGGCACCTCGACCTGCCCCACCATCTTCATGCGCTTCTTGCCCTCCTTCTGGCGCTCCAGCAGCTTGCGCTTGCGGGTGATGTCACCCCCGTAGCATTTCGCCAGCACGTCCTTGCGCTTCGCCTTGATCGTCTCTCGGGCGATGACGCGGCCCCCGATGGCAGCCTGGATCGGCACGTCGAAGAGCTGGCGCGGGATCAACTCCCGCAGCCGCTCCACCATCGCCTTGCCTCGCCGGTAGGCCCGGTCGGTGTGCACGATCGAGGAGAAGGCGTCCACCGGCACGCCGTTGAGCAGGATGTCGAGACGCACCAGGTCGGAGCGCCGGTAGTCGCCGGGTTCGTAGTCCAGCGAGGCGTAGCCGCGGGTGCGGGACTTGAGCTGGTCGAAGAAGTCGAACACGACTTCGGCGAGCGGGATGCGGTAGTGCAGCTCGACCCGCTCCGGGGTCAGGTAGGTCATCTCGCCCATCTCGCCGCGCCGCTGCCGCACCAGCTCCATCACCGTGCCGACGTACTCGCTCGGGGTGATGATCATCACCTTCACCACCGGCTCCGAGATGGAGGCCACGACCGCCGTGTCGGGGAGGTCCTGCGGGGAGCGCACCGCCACCTCGGTGCCGTCGGTGAGATGCGCCCGGTACTCCACCGAAGGAGCGGTGGCCACCAGGTCCAGGTCGTACTCCCGTTCCAGGCGCTCCCGCACGATCTCCATGTGGAGCAGGCCGAGGAACCCGCAGCGGAAGCCGAACCCGAGTGCTCGGGACGTCTCCGGCTGGTACACCAGTGAGGCGTCGTTGAGGCGGAGCTTGTCGAGCGCCTCCCGGAGACGCTCGAAGTCGTCACCGTCGGTGGGGAACAGCCCCGAGTAGACCATCGGCTTCGGCTCCCGGTACCCGGTGAGAGGCCAGGGAGCGGGCCGGGCCGTGGTCGTCACCGTATCGCCGACCCGCACCAGGTCGATCTCCTTGATCCCGGTGATGAGGTACCCGACCTCGCCGGGCCCGAGAGCCGCCACCGCCTCAGGCGCCGGGCGGCGCACCCCCACCTCGTCGGCTTCGGCCTGGAATCCGGTTGCCATGAACCGCACCCCCTCGCCCGATCGCAGCACCCCGTCGACGATCCGCACGTGGCAGACGACACCGCGGTAGCTGTCGTAGTACGAGTCGAACACCAGCGCCCGGGTCGGCCCGGCGGCGTCCCCTCCGGGAGCCGGGAGGCGGGCGACGATGGCCTCGAGGAGATCGTCGACTCCCTCGCCGGTCTTGGCGGAGACCCGGATCACCTCCGCGGGCTTCCCTCCCAGGATCCCGAGCATCTCGGCCACGACCCGCTCCGGGTCGGAGGCGGGAAGGTCGATCTTGTTGAGCACCGGGATCACCTCCAGCCCTGCTTCGATCGCCAGGTAGGCGTTGGCGAGGGTCTGGGCCTCGACGCCCTGGGAGGCGTCGACCAGCAGCAGCGCTCCCTCACACGCCTCGAGGGAGCGTGACACCTCGTAGGAGAAGTCGACGTGGCCCGGGGTGTCGATCAGGTTGAGCACGTAGTCGGCGCCATCCATGGCGCGGTAGTGGAGCCGGACCGCGTTGGCCTTGATGGTGATACCCCGCTCCCGTTCCAGGTCCATCGTGTCGAGCACCTGGTCGCGCATGTCGCGGGAGGCCACCGCCCCGGTTCGCTCCAGGAGCCGGTCCGCCAGGGTCGACTTGCCGTGGTCGATGTGGGCGATGATGGAGAAGTTGCGGATGCGCGCGTGATCGGTCATGGCCGCCTGGGGAGGGTCTAGCATTGTACCTCCGGACGGTGGCTGCTATCGTGCCGCCGTTCCACACCGACCTCACGGGGCACTGCCGCATGGCCAACATCACCTCTCAGATCAAGCGCAATCGCCAGAACGAGACGCGCCATCTCCGCAACAAGGCATACCGGTCCGAGTTGAAGACCCGGGCACGACGCGCCGTGGAAGCGGCTCAGGCGGGCGATGCCGACGCCGCCTTGACCGCCCTCGTTGCTGCCCAGCAGCACTTCGACAAAGCTGTCACCAGGGGGATCATCCACAAGAACACCGCGGCGCGCCGCAAGGCCCGCCTCAACGAACAGGTGCGCGGGCTCCTCGGCTGAGCCTCCGCAACTCCACCATGAACGATTCCGACAAGACCTGGCTGACCCCTGCCGCTCTCGCCAAGCTCCAGGAGGAGTACGAGCACCTCACCGACGAGGGGCGGCGGATTATCGAAGAGCGCATCGCCGAGGCGCGCTCCCACGGCGACCTGCGGGAGAACGCCGAGTACGACGTCGCCAAGAACGACCAGGGCTTGATGGAGGCCCGGATCCGCCAGCTCAAGCACATCCTCGAGAACGCCGAGGTGCGTGAGATCCGCGATTCGGGAGCGGTCGAGGTCGGGTCGCTGGTCACCGTCGTCGACGAGGACGGTGACGAGTTGGAGTACTTCGTCGCACCGTCGGAGAACAAGGTACCCGGCCTGCTTCTCGCCTCCCCCGACAGCCCGGTCGGCAAGGCGCTGCTCGGCGCCAAGCCCGACGACGAGGTCTCCTACCAGGCCCCGGGCGGGATGTTCACCCTGCGGGTCCGGTCGGTCCGCCCCTTCGCGGGCTGAGCGGGCCACACGTCCCCGGTCGTTCCGTCAGCGGCGCCGCCCCCCGTACCAGCGGCAGAGGGCGACGGTGAGCCGTTCCAGGGTGACTCGATGGGTCGTCTCGGGAGCGATCTTCATCTGGAGGTCGGCCCGGGCGAGGGCACCCAACGCCAACCGCAGGTCGGAACCCCGGGTCCGGGTACGCTGCTTCCACACCTTTTCTGCGGCGTATCCTCGCGACCCACCGGCCCGATCGAGGTAGGTCTCGTAGTCGGGTGCCGACGCCGCCACACAGCGCCGCCGTAGGTCGCTCTGGAGGTAGCCGAGAAGCTGCAGCGGATGGCCGTACTCGAGGAAGTCGCTGAGCCGGCGCAGTGCCTCGCCCTGGTCCCCCGCCGCCACCGCGTCGGCGTAGTACCACATCGGCTCGTCGGGCCGGCTCTTGAAACGGTCCCGCACCATGTCGACCCCGACCCGGTCACCCTGAATGGCGAGCTGGTCGAGGGCGCGGCCCAGCGCCGCCACGTCGGATCCGAAGCGCTGGATGAGCAGCGTCACCGCGTCACCGTCGACGGAGAGACCACGTTCCCGGGCGGCCCCGATGAGCCACTGGGCGGCGTCCCTCTCGCTCACCCTCCCCACCTTGACGGTCTCCCCCACCTTCTTCAGGGTGGCACCGAGGGGGGCCGGGATGGCGCCGGCCGCCACGAAGACCGCCGCCACTGATCCGCCGCCGGCGAGCTGCACCAGCTCCGCCACCACCTCCGCCTCCGCCTTGAGCAAGGCCTGGGCGTCCACCACCAGCAGCCCGCTCACTCCGCCGAAGAGCGACCCGCTCTGGAGCGCCGGCACGATCTGTTGCACCGGGGCCCGCAGCCCCGAATCGGAGGCCTCCTCACCCGACCCCTTGCCGGGAACGTCGACCCGCACCACCGACTCGGCCCCGAGCTGTTCGAGAGCGGCGTGGGCTCTGTCCAGCATGAGTTCCCGCTCTCCGGGACCGGCGTCGGCGGGCCCGGCGACGGTGACGATGGGCTTCACGACGCCGAGCGTAGCCCGCGGGTGTGTCCCCGACCGCGCCCTGCCGGGCTCACGGAAGCGGGATCGAGACGTCGCCGTCCACCAGGGTGAGATGCACCTCCACCCCGAGCCGGGCGAGCAGCTCCAGGATCTCCGGCGCCGGGTGCCCGTAGGTGTTCTCCCCCACGCTGATGACGGCCACCTCCCCCACGGTGCGCTCGATCCAGCCGGGGTCGCTGGTGGCCGACCCGTGGTGGGGGACGAGCAGGACGTCGGCCCGCCGCTCCGGCAGCTCCTCCTGGGCGACGGCGCCGGCATCGCCCGGGAGCAGGATCCGGTGGCCGTTCGCCGTCACCCACAGCACCACCGATCCGTCGTTGTCGGCGGCGTAGCGGCGGCGCGGCCCGAGCGTCTCCAAGGTGAAGGCCCCGACCGTGGCGACGACACCGTCGCGAACCCGCTCCACCGGCACGCCGCCGGCGACCGCCTCGGCCGTGAGGGTGGCGAGCAGGTCACCGCCGTCGGGATGATCGGGGGCCCAGATGCGGTCCACCCCAACGGCCCCGGTGAGGCCCTCCAGCCCGCCGACATGGTCAACGTCGCCGTGGGTCGCCACCACCAGGGAGAGGCGCCCGATCCCGTAGCGGGCGAGGGCGTCGAGCAGCACCACCGGCTCCCGCCCGCCGTCGATGAGCACCGCTGCCCCGCTCGGGTCGCGCAGCAGCACCCCGTCGCCCTGCCCGACGTCGATGAACGTCACCGTCGGTACCGCCGGCGGCTGTGGCGGCCGGGCCGCCGCCACGAGCAGCACCGCGGCGACGATCAGCACGACCGGTCGCAGCGACCGGTGCCGGAGGGCGGCGACCCCGACGGCGAGGGCGGCGACCCCGAAGACGTCGAGCTGGGGCCAACCGGCGGCGGCCCGCGCCACCGCCAGCACACCCCCGGCGGTGCGGGCGGCCACCCGCACCGGCAGGTCCCACCCGGCTGCGACCCCGATGCCGCCGAGCGAGGTCGCCGCCGTCACCAGCGGCGCCGCCAGCAGGTTGGCGACCGGCGCCAGCAGCGGCACCGAACCGAACGTGACGAGCAGCAGCGGCACCACCGCCGCCTGGGCCGAGATCGTGGCCCCCAGGATGGTCCACAGCCAGCGGGGCGATCGTCCGGCAAAGAGGCGACCCGCCCCCACCAGCACCCCGGCGGTGGCCGCCACCGAGAGCTGGAACCCGACGTCGCCGGCGAGATCACCCGCCGTCACCAGCAACAGCGTCACCGCCCCACCGAGGGCGGTCCAGGCGTCGACCGGGATCCCCACGACACGGCCGGCGAGGACCAACCCGGCCATCGTCGCCGCCCGCACCACCGACGACTCCCATCGGGTGAGGACCACGAAGACGGCGAGAGCGCCGAGGCCGAGCGACGCCCGCAGCCGGGGCCCGAGCCGGAGCGGCGCCACCACCAGCCACCAGGCGCCGAGGAAGAGAGCGACGTTGCTGCCCGATACCGCCACGAAATGGGAGAGGCCGGCCCGCCGCAGCGCCCGCACGTCCGGTTCGGGGAGCTGGGAGACATCGCCGACGAGGAACCCGGCGAGGAGGGCGGTGGCCGGGTCCCGCTCACCCGGCACCATGGTGTGGACCCGAGCCCGCAGGGCGTTCCCCGCCCGGAACCACGGCGTGCCGTCATTCCCGACCCGGGTGACGGTCTTGGCTTGGATGGTCCCCGCCACCGGGTCTCCACGCACCCATCCCGCCACCTCCCGGAGCCGCCCGGTGACGACCACCTCGTCTCCCGCCATCACCGCCACCGGCTCGGTCGTCACCACCGCGAGCGCCGGACCGCCCCATGGCCGGCGGGCTCCGTCCTCCACGACCGCGGTGGGCACCATGATGAAGCGCTCGGCGTTGCCACCCCACGGCATCGGGTCGGAGCGTGCCCGCCCCGCCACCGTGAGCACCCCGGAGGGGAGGTCCGCCTCCAGGGTCGCCGCAATCCGGCCGGCGGCCAGCATCCCGGAGGCCGCGCCCGCGACGAGGGCGCCGGCCGCCAGGATCGGGACTGCCCGCCGCCGCAGCGCCACCGCCAGCAGGGCGGCCCCGCCGGCCGCCACCGCCGGCCATCGGACCCGCAGCCCACCGAGGGCGCCGAACCAGGTCGCGGCCGCCACCCCTGTCAGAAGCCGGCCCGGACCGTGAGGCCATCGCACCTCAGGGGACGATCACGGCGTCCCGCAGCGCCGCCAGCTTCCCTTCCCCGATGCCGGGCACGTCGAGCAGGTCGTCGACGGCGGCGAAGGGGCCGTGCTCCTCCCGGTAGGCGTGAATCCGGCCGGCGAGCACCGGCCCCACCCCGGGGAGCTGCTCCAGCTCGGAGGGGGTGGCCTGGTTGATGCGAACCTTGCCGTCCTCGACGGCGCCGCCGCCCACCGCCCCCCCGGTGCCGTCTCGGGACGGCACCACGATCTGCTCGCCGTCGTGCACCGGCGCCGCCAGGTTGAGACCGGTGAGGTCGGCCGTCCGGGAGGCACCCCCGGCCGCCGCCACCGCGTCGGCGACCCGGGCTTCCGCCGCGACCTCGACCAGCCCGGGTACCCGCACCGCCCCCGCCACGTGCACCGTGATCGACCCACCCGCCGTCGTCCCGACCGGGCCCGGTGTCAGCAGCGGCGCCGGCTCGGGGCGATCCAGCCCGAACCAGATGCCGCCGGCGGCGACGGCGGCCACCAGGGCGCCGATGCCGAGCCAGGTACGCCACGAGGCGTCGATGGGGACCACCTCCCCCGCCCATCGGGGCCGCGCCCGGCTCCGCCCCCACATCTAGCAGCCGGGAAGGGCCGGGAGAAGGGTGCCGTCAGAATCGGAGCACGCCCTGCAGCTCGTCGAGGCGCTCGATGATCTGATCGCCGTAGAGCAACCCGATGACGGCGATCAGGTTCACCCCGGCGTGGGTAAAGATCGGGAGGCTGAGGTCGCCGGTTCGCAGCGCCTGGTACCCGAGCGCGATGCCGATCACGATGAGGCCCGGGACCACGAAGATGGCGTTGGGGTCAGCGAGATGGACCGCGGCGAACACCACCGCGCTGATCAGCACCGCCGGGGTGCGCCCCAGGCTGCGGCGAAGCCGGGAAAGCAGCATGCCGCGGAAGATCATCTCCTCCACGACGGGGGCGAGCACGACCACGATGAGGATCACCAGGATGGCGTCGACCGCCCCCTTGGCCTCGCCGGCGATCTGGGTCACCTGCTGCTCGGGCGGGTTGTCGAGGTCGAGCACCAGTTGCAGCGGTAGCAGCACCGCGTAGACCACGAGGAACTGGAGGCCGACGCCGGCGAGCAGGCCCCAGGCGTCCCGCAGCCGGAGCGCCACGCCGAAGTCCGCTGCGAGCCGCCCGGTGCCGCGGCTGCGGGAGAGGAACGCCATCAGGGCGAGCTGCACCACCCCCTGGGCCGTCGAGCTCACCACCAACTCGGTGACGCCGCCCGGCTCCGCCTCGACCCGGTAGAGCACGGCGAGGGCGACCACGGCGCCCACCAGGCCGGAGAGGAAGACACCGACGGCATCGGTGACCGACCACGACGCCTCCGGCAGGTAGCGACGATCGGTCCCAGCGCGGTGCTCGATCATCGCGGGCCGCCGAAGGGGACCAGGGTGGCGGCGTCGCGGGCCTCCACCTCAAGCCGGATCTCACGATAGGCGTCCCAGTGCCCCCGGCGCCGGAACCGCCCCCGCAGGTAGTCGCCGAGGTAGCGGGTGGTGTAGCGCAGGACCCCGAGGCGGCGCCACTGCTCGGCATGCATCAGCTCGTGCACGACGAGGCGGCCCCACCGGTCCGGCTCGGATCCGGCTCGGAAGTGGTCCATCACCGCCGGCTGGACGTAGATGGCGTTGGGCAGGGTCATGGCGCCGATGCCCTTGAACCACAGCTTGCGGAACCACCGGCCGGCCACCTTCACCTTCACCGCCGCTGGGTCGACGTGGGGCATGAGCCCGGCGACGGCGTCGAGGTCGGCGCCGGCGGCGACGAGCAGGTCGAGGGCGGGTGCCTGGTCGGTCATGGGATCCGAAGGCTACCGATGGCCGGTTCCCAACGGTACGCCGCGGCCCCGCCGGCGCCTCCTACCATGGCGGGCTCACCGACCCGGCCATCCGTGAGGGCTGACATGGCAAGCGCGTACGACCATCGAGAGATCGAGCCGCGGTGGCAGGCCGCCTGGGAGCAACAGGGCCTCTATCGCGCCCGGGTCGACTGGGATCGCCCCAAGCACTACGCCCTCACCATGCTCCCCTACCCCTCCGGCGACCTCCATATGGGCCACTGGTATGCGATGACGCCGGCCGACACCCGGGCCCGCGTGATGCGGATGAAGGGCTACAACGTGCTGTTCCCGATCGGGTTCGATGCCTTCGGCCTCCCCGCCGAGAACGCCGCGGTGCAGCGCAACATCCACCCCGCCAAGTGGACGTACCAGAACATCGAGCAGATGCGGCGCCAGATCCGGTCGATGGGCACCATGTTCGACTGGGAACGGGAAGCGGTGAGCTGCGACCCGTCCTACTACCACTGGACGGAGTGGTTCTTCTCCCATCTGTACCGGGCCGGGATCGCCTACCGAGGCAAGGCGATCGTGAACTGGTCGCCGACCCTGCAGACGGTGCTCGCCAACGAGCAGGTGATCGACGGCAAGGACGAGCGCACCGGCCAACCGGTGGTGCAGCGGCTGATGGAGCAGTGGTTCTTCGCCATCACCCGCTACGCCGACGAGTTGCTCGACTTCGAGGGCATCGACTGGCCGGAGGCGATCAAGACGATGCAGACCAACTGGATCGGCCGCTCCGAAGGCGCCGAGGTGACCTTCCCCACCGAGACCGGGGACGAGATCGTCGTGTTCACCACCCGTCCCGACACGCTGTGGGGCGCCACCTTCATGGTGCTGGCGCCCGAGCATCCCCTGGTCGACACCCTGACCTCGCCCGAGCAGCGGGCCGCGGTCGACGCCTACCGGGAGCAGGCGGCCCGCCACACCGAGTTGGAGCGGATGGAGACCGAACGGGACAAGACGGGGGTGTTCACCGGCGGATACGCCGTCAACCCGGTCAACGGCGCCCGCATCCCGGTGTGGATCGCCGACTACGTGCTGCTGTCGTACGGCACCGGGGCGATCATGGCGGTGCCGGCCCACGACGAGCGGGACTTCGCCTTCGCTCGACAATTCGGGCTGGAGATCGTGCCCGTGATCCGGCCGCCGGACACTCCTCCTCTCGTGTCGGAGGAGATGGACGAGTCATACGTCGGACCGGGGGTGATGGTCAGCAGCGGCCCGATCGACGGGGTCGAGACCACCGACGCCAAGGGACGGGCCAATCCGTCGATCGCCGCCACCATCGACTGGCTGGAGCAGCGGGGCGCCGGGAAAGAGTCGGTCAACTACCGGCTGCGGGACTGGCTGATCTCCCGCCAACGCTACTGGGGGGCGCCGATCCCGATGATCCACTGCGAGGACGGGCGAATCGAGCCGGTGCCGGACGATGCCCTGCCGGTGGTGCTGCCGGAGGACGTGGCATTCGAGGGCCGCAGCCCGCTCGTCACCCACGAGCCGTTCCTGAACACCGTCGACTCCGCCGGCCACCCGGCACGGCGGGAGACCGACACGATGGACACGTTCATGTGCTCGTCGTGGTACTGGTTCCGCTACCTGTCGCCCGGCTACGACAAGGCGCCGTTCGATCCCGAGGAGGCCGCCTACTGGTTGCCGGTCGACATCTACACCGGCGGCGCCGAGCACGCCGTGATGCACCTGCTCTACGCCCGCTTCTTCGTCAAGGCGATGCGGGACATGGGGGTGTTTGCCGCCACCGAAGAAACGATGCAGGCCCATGGGCGGGATCCGGACGCCTTGTTCTCGGAGCCGTTCCTGATGCTGCGCAACCAGGGCCAGATCCTCGGTGAGGAGCATCCCGGAGACCGGGTCGTGGTCGAAGGGAGCCGGGACGACGGGCATGTGGTTGCCACCTCGGTGCGGGTGGACACGGCGGCCGCCGGCGACGCCGGCCTGGTGGTGGGCGAGCTGATGCGGCGCACCGAGAACGTGCTGCAGGTCGAGACCGTGGACGGTCGGGTGACGGTCGAGGTCCCGGAGTCCGCGATGGTGGAGATCCCCGCCATCGTCGGGATCAATGATGTCAACCAGCTCCGCCACCATCTCGACGTGCAGCGCATGTCGAAGTCACGGGGCAACGTGGTGAACCCCGACGAGCTGGTACGGCAGTACGGGGCGGACACGGTGCGTACCTACCTCATGTTCGCCTTCGAGTGGCAGAAGGGCGGCCCGTGGGACAGCCGCGGCATCATCGGCGCCCGCCGCTTCATCGAGGACGTCTGGAAGCTGGGCACGGCCGGCTACGAGGCGAAGGCGATCGATCCGGATGCCGACGCCGCCCTGCGGCGAAGGGTCCACCAGACGATCCAGAAGGTCGATGCCGACATGGTCGACTTGAAGTGGAACACCGCCGTGGCCGCCCTCATGACCCTCCGCAACGACATGCTCGACGCCCTCCGGGCGGGTGTGGTGGAGCCGGCGTCTTGGGACGAGGCCGTCTCGGTGCTGCTGAGGTTGCTGGCTCCGATCGCCCCCCACGTCACCGAGGAGCTGTGGCATGGGCTCGGCCACGACGATTCGGTGCACCTGCAGTCGTGGCCCGAGGCCGATGCGGACGTGGCCCGGGAGGACACCGTCACGATGGTGATCCAGGTGAACGGCAAGGTGCGTGACCGGGTCGAGGTGGCGGCGGACGTGTCCGAAGACGCTGCCGTGGAGGCGGCGCTCGGCGCCGAGCGCATCCAGTCGTGGTTGGAGCAGGGCGAGGTCCGCAAGGTGATCGCCCGGCCCCCCAAGCTGGTCAACATCGTCGTCGGCTGACCTCGGCGCGGTCAGCGCCGACCCTGCCCCCACTCTTCGTGTTCGGCTCTGACACTTTCTGTGTTCAGGTCGCCCCTTTCCTGCCGATGGAAGGGGGGTGAGACCGCGGGATCGGATGCTCGGAAGGGGCAGCGCACCCGCATAGCCGTACCACGGGAGCAAAGCGCCGATGACACCTCTCGCCGCCTCAATGCTGGCGCTGATCCTCTTGGCGCCGCCGGGGCTGGATCTGCCGGATCGCGGAGAGCCGCTCACCAGTACCGCCTACGCCGAGGATCTGATCGACGCCGGCTACAGCAACGGCCGGCTCCCTGCCGAGGCGCTCGTCGAGGTGCCGACCAGCCAGAAGCAGTGCCTGGTCGAGCAGGAAGCGGCCGAGGCGTGGGAGGCCCTGCTGGTACATGCCGCCCACGACGGCATCGTCATCGAGGCCGGATGGTGCTACCGGAGCCTGGCCGCCCAGTGCCGCACCTACGTCCGCAACTGCGGATCGCTCAGCGCCCCCAAGAGCGAGTGCGTCAACCCGACGGCGCGGCCCGGGAACTCCAACCACGGCTGGGGACGGGCGATCGACATCACCACCTACCGGGGACGACTCCTCACCTGCCGCAGCTCCGCCTTCCGCTGGTTGCAGGAGAACGCTCACCTCTACGGATGGGTCCATCCGGCCTGGGCCGGTTGCGGCCGACCCCTGGAGGAAGCGTGGCACTGGGAGTGGGGCGGCACCGCCGAGATGCAGCGGGCGGTCTCGAACTTCACCACCACGCGCTGAGACACGCATCGTCCGCGCCTGGGAAGGGCTCGAGCGATAGGAAGCGACCCATCAGAGATGGTCGGCCTTGTGTCACCTACCGCACCTCGGCAACCCAAGACTGGTTCCGAGCGCCACGGCGTGGCGCCGACGAGTAATCTGCCCGAGCTTGCAGCCTGCGACAAGGGAAGTGACATGCGCTCTGTCCTCATGAAGCTCGTCGTTCTGACGCTCGCCCTGGCGGCGACGGTCCGCCTGATGCCCGGCCTCGATTTCGAGGGCTCGTTCTGGGCACTGGTGGCGATCGCGCTCATCTTCGGCGTCATCAATGCAGTGCTCCGCCCCGTCGTCAAGATCCTGGCCCTCCCAGTGATCATCCTCACCCTCGGCATCGGCGCCCTGTTCGTCAACGGCCTGCTCTTCTGGGTCGTCGTTTGGCTGGCGGCGCCGGAGCGCCTCGACCTCGGCCTCACCTCGAACGGCTTCTGGCCGGCCTTCTTCGGCGCCATCGTCATGGGCATCATCACCTGGGCGCTCGGCACCTTCCTCGACCGGGACTGAGCCAAACCGTAACAACGCCGCCGGCAACGAAAGGCGTCGGATCGCACGACCAACCCGAAGCGGCACCCGTGCGGCTCGTAGACGCGGTTGTGCTCATCGGCCTCAAGAGCGGCCACCTCGGCTGCCAGGGCGCGCTTGTCGTCAAGCCGTGATGCGGCTCCAAGCAGTGCCGCCCGAATCGCCTCGGAGCGGGCCATACCGGTTGCTTCGAGACTGCGTGAGCCACGGCACGGTTGTATCACGATCCGTCACACAGGGGAAAGGAATGCCCCGACCGTCCGCCGCAGGCGGGCCAAACGAAAAGGCACCGCATCCCGCGACACGGTGCCGGGTGGAGCTGACGGGAATTGAACCCGTGACCTCTTGCATGCCATGCAAGCGCTCTGCCGAACTGAGCTACAGCCCCGTGGACCGACGATTGTATCAGGCGTCGGCGGCAGCCGGTTCGAAGTCGAGAACCGGGGCGTCGGCCCACAACCTCTCCAGCTGGTAGTAGTCCCGGGTCTCCTGGTCGAACACGTGCACCACCACGTCGCCGTAGTCGAGCAGCACCCAGTGGCCGTGCTCCTTCCCCTCCCGGCGCAGCGGCTTACGGTCCAGGTCGCGGTGGAGCCGCTCCTCGACCTCGTCGACCAGGCTCTTGACGTGCCGCGTCGAGGTGCCGGTGGCGATGACGAAGACGTCGGTGACAACCACCTTCTCGGAGACGTCCAGCAACGCGATGTCCTGGCCCTTCTTCCCGCTGATCGCGGCCGCAGCTGCCTCGGCGGCTGCGATAGCGTCTCGATCTGCGCTGATGGTGCTCAACCCTCTCCGATGGGCAGGTCCTGGCCCACAATGATAGAGACGTCCACCACTCCCGACGGCGTTCGCAGCTCCAGCAGCAGGCTCCCCCTCCCCAGGACATCCAACACCCGCTCGGCATCGGCCTGGTGCTCACGACCCTGGGCGACCACGAGGCTCTCCTCGTAGTCGAACGAATCGGCGTTGTCGGTGTTGACGATCCGGAACCCGGCCCGGATCAGCGACTCGGCCACCGCCCGGGTGGTGAGGATCCGCCCGTTCCCGTTGAGGATCTCGACCCGGGGTCGGTCGCCCTCGGCGAGGAGGAGATGACCGAGGCGGGAGGCGACGAACCCGGAGGCCGCATCAGCGTCGACCTTGAACCCGTCCTCGACCCCGGCTGCCGACACCGCCACCACCGGCAACAGCGTCACCTGCACCTCACCGGCGGCGGTCCGGGCCAGGATCCCGGTGGCGGTGTCCGCCCCGGCGCCGGCATGAGCCGCCAGCCGGTCGGTCAACTCGGGATCGTGCTCCATGGCGCCCATCAGCGCCTCCCACACCGCGGCCTGCCGCTCCAGCCATTCGAATTCGCCCGACGTCCCCCGCGTCGTCAGGATCGTCTCCACGACTTCGGGCGACCGCGGCAACGTCCCCTCTGCCGCCACCCGTAGCGGCGGGCCGTCGGGCTCCTCGACGATGAGCGGGCTCGCCAGGGCGACGTCGAGATCCGACCCGATCGCCGCGGCCAGGTCACCGGGCCCCAGCGCCAGGATGCGATCGATCCGGACCCCCAGCACGTTCGACAGGGTGAGACGGGCCAGCTCCGGCCCCTCGAACACGGTGGCGTCGGCGAGGGGAAAGTCCCCGTAGCCGGGCAGGATGTCGTAGAGGGCGGCCGGTACCAGCACCAGGGTCGCCGGCTCGTCGCCGGCTCGGGAGAGGAGGGCGAAGGCGACCCCGCGCTGCTCCTCATCGGTGAGCACGATCAGCATCGACTCAGACCCGGCCAGGGTGCGCTGCTCCTCGATCCGCAACTGCGGGGTCGCCGCCGCCCGGTCCCGCAGCTCGTGGGTCCACTCGCTCCAGTGGTCCCGCAGCCACGGGGACGACACGATCCCCCCGACGACAAGGGCGATCAGGATGAGCCCGCCGCCCACGAGCCGGAGCCGTGCCGACAACGACGGCGTCGTTCCCGCGGTGGTCCGCCCCCGGTCAGTCCGGCCCATAGAGCGCATGCTCGTGGATATAGGCCCACACCGGATCCGGGACCAGGAACCGCAGGCTCCGCCCGACCCGGGCCCGGGCCCGCAGCATCGTGCCGCTGAGGTCGAGGCTGGGGGTATCGAGCCAGACGTGGTTCGCCGGGCGCAGCGTGTCGTCGACCGCCCCCCGATCCACCCCGGGCCGCGGCATCACCGCCACCGTCACCCGGGCCAGCACGTCCTCGAACCGGACCCAGGTGGGGATGCCCAGAGCGGCGTCGGCCCCCACCACCAGCACCAGCTCCTCGTCGGCCGGGATCCCCTCGAGGGTGTCGATCGTGTAGGTCCACCCGTCGCGGCTCACCTCACGATCATCGGCGCCGAAGTAGTCCACTCCCGCCACCGCCAACTCCGTCATGCGCCAGCGATGCTCGGCCGCCGAGACCCGGCGGCCCGCCTTCTGCCACGGCGCTCCAGCCGGGAGGAACGTGACCACGTCGAGA
>Ga0315551_10000131_pt1 | contig 56614 bp, 65 predicted proteins | sample SalMarSW160290MG_FD_203678 | JGI IMG/M metagenome (GOLD analysis project Ga0315551, IMG submission 203678) | Salt marsh sediment microbial communities from the Plum Island Ecosystem LTER, Massachusetts, United States - Salt Marsh Sediment SW1602-90 ...
GCGTGAGTTTTCTCTTTTTTCCTTCCATTGTTCTCACCTCTATATCATGAAATCAGATATACACTATTAACGTTATGATACTCCTATTTAAACTTTCTCCTTAATTGAATCAGCCAAGAACAACACTTATTCAATAACATACTCCCAGCCGGGCTGCCACGCTTTCTTTTTTCTCCAATCATCGTCAATTGCCTGATTCCACGACTTACCTCTGACCAAAACATCCAGAGCTAACTGCGGAGCCTGGTGGGCCACAATAGCAACATGGGTTCCGTCGTAAGTTTTCTTTAAGGAATCAAGAAAATCGGCAATTCTTCTTTCAACGTCTTTATAACTCTCGCCGTTTGGAAAAGGGGTATTAATATAGTCCTTCATATTGCCTTTGAATTTTTTTACCGATCTTCCGGTGAGATCGCCATAATTACACTCTCTCAACCTCTGATCGTGAATTATCTCGTATCGATCTCCAAAACTCAGCTCCGCAGAATCAATCGCTCGCTTCAAATCTGAACAGAAAACAACATCGAACCGGATATTGGAAACAAGGTTGCCCAATCCTTTCGCCTGCTTGATTCCCAACTCCGATAATTTACCTGGCGACCAACCGGTGGCCAAATTCTGTTCGTTGTCTGTCGTCGTCCCATGAACGAAATACGTGATTTTGACTGCCATACTACCATGATAAAATTAAGAAGTTTAATAGGTTAGCCCTCGATATCATTCAACTTGTTGTAAAATTCGTGCTGGATCAATTTATCAGTGAAAATCTATAATGATTTTGATCACTTTAAAAGGAATAAAAATTTTTATTGAGGTTAGGTTCCCATATCGTTTCATTGTAAAAAATAAAAAACTTTTTAACTTATATTACCTCGTGGAAATAATGAATGCAAAGATACTCAAAATAGTTTATTCAGCGATCTTCATCTTTTTTGTTTTATATCCTAACCTGTATTTGGCTGAAAAACAAGCTGTAAATGAAATAAGAGGCATAGATAGTCTTATAGATCCTAATGATACAGAAGTCATAAAACTTGCGGAGTATTTGAGCTCAAATAACATAAACCCTGAGGAATATATCTACACAAATATAAAATGGGCATCAGATTACGATGTTTACTGGAATCTGGAGTACTGGGCATCTCCAGAACAAACAATCCAGAAAGGAAAGGGGGACTGCGAGGATAAAGCTATTTTGTTAAAGTCCGTGGAAGAGTATCTCAAGATAAAATCTAAAATCGTAATCCAGAAAGATCATGTTTATGTCTTAAAGAACAATATACCTTATGGGGGAGTATCGGGAACTGAGTCTTATATAACTGTATTCTGGAATTTAATAAAAGAAATACCATTAATAAGAAAAATAATCATTATTTTTGGTCTTTTTATGATCTGGAGAGAATATGAAAATCTAAAACAGATCAAAAAAAGGCGTTCATCCTCCTATCTTTAATCCTTTTAATACAGATGATAAAAGGGGAGGAGTAATAAGCGTAGTAACTATCACCATACAGAGTATTACAGAAGCTATATCTGAAGAGATAACACCATAATCAAGCCCGAGCTTTATTAAAACTAACTCTACACCTGCTCTTGGTATCATGGCAACACCGACTGCAAAAGATTCTTTACCTGTAAATTTGGAGATTTTTGCACCCAGTCCGCACCCAACAATTTTTCCGATTATTGCCACGACTATCAGTACTACAGCAAAAACTCCGACAGATTTGAAAGTATGAACATTAAACTGCATACCCATTGTCACGAAGAAGATAGGAATAAAAAAAGATTCACCAAATATGGAAACATGTTCTGAAAGTACTCTGACAAAATGAGTTTGTCCGAGTATCAACCCTGCTATAAAGGCGCCTGTTATTATCGACAATCCCACATTTTCTGCTGTCACTGCAAAAATGAGGGCGATTATAAATCCAAAAAGTAAAATATTCTCAATATTCACTATTTTAAACATAAATCTTTCTGAGAGTTTTTTAAATAATTTGATAACAAGAGTTAAAGAGAGTATTAGAAAGATTACAGATAAAAAGAGAGTTAATAACACTTTTTCTATGAGTATGGCTCCACTCGCAGCTATACCTACAACAATGCTTACTGCAATTATGCCTATTACATCATCTATAACTGCTGCACCCATTATAAGAGTGCCCAATCTTGTTTCTATCATCTTTAACTCTGAGAGAATCTCAGTTTTAACACCTACGGAGGTTGCAACCAGAGAAACTCCCACAAATATAGATATGAGTTTGGAAAATCCGAAAAGAACTGCGACAGAATAACCCAATAAGAATGGTAGAACAACGCCAGAAAATGCAACAACTGTTGATGATTTTCCTAATCTCCTGAATTCATCAAAATTTATTGCAAGACCTGCTGAGAAAAGTAGAAACAAGATGCCGATGTCTGCAATATCTTTCATCGTGTCTGTTAAAGTTATTATACCAATGTTTCCTATTATCATTCCGATAATCAATTCTCCTAAAATTGAGGGCTGTTTTAACTTTTTTGACAATATCCTTCCCAACAACGCTCCAATCAATACTATCAATAGGTTTGTAGTGAACATTTTTATCCTCTGGATTATGTACATTGGTAGTCTTAATTTAAGAGTTTTTCTCTACTATAGTTTTAACCGTGTACAAAACATTTTATAAAATAAAACACTATATCATATAGATGAAAATTATCATTGCTCAGATGGATCCAATAGTAGGCGATATAGAAGGCAATCTGCTAAAGATGAAAGAAGCGTTGAGTAAGAACGTTTCTGATTTAGTTATTTTTCCAGAACTATTTCTTACAGGATATCCTCCTCGAGATCTTTTGGAGAGAAGAGAATTTATTAAGAAAACACAAGATGCTTTTAAGGAAATAATCGAATTCTCAACGAAATATCCAAAAACAGGCATTCTTTTTGGAACAATTCTTCCTACTGAAAAAGATTACGGCAGAGGACTTTATAACTCAGCTGTGTTGGTTTGTAATGAAAAAGTACTCATAGAACAGCATAAATCTCGTCTATCTGATGAAGCGCGATATTTTGATCCTGCCCCTGAGATCGATACAGTTCCATTTAAAGACGAAGTTCTCGGCATCTCTATATGCGAAGATGCGTGGAATGACAGTTCAAAGAGGCTTGATCCGATAAAAATACTTGCTAAAAAGGGAGCTACACTCTTTATAAACATATCCGCATCTCCGTTCTCCATAGGAAAAGAGGAGATAAGATTCGAGCTTATAAGAAATCATGCTTTGAGACATAAAATACCATTCATCTTCGTTAATCAAGTAGGCGGTAACGATGAACTGATCTTTGATGGCAGGAGCATGTATATCGATCGCAATGGAAATTTAATCGAGATTTTTCCTTCCTTTGAAGAACATTTGCAAACAATTGATTTAACAACGGGAAAACCTAAACCTTTTGTTCCTGAAGATAAGATTGTTTCAGTTTACAAAGCTCTTGTTCTGGGTCTGAAGGATTACATGAAAAAATGCGGCTTCAAGAAAGCTGTTCTGGGACTATCTGGAGGGATAGACTCAGCCGTATCATGCTGTCTGGCCGTAAAAGCTGTAGGCAGCGAAAATGTTCTCGGTGTTTCCATGCCCTCACAATATTCATCAGAAGGCAGTATAAAAGATTCAAAAAAGCTTGCAGATAATTTAGGTGTCCAATTTAAAGTGATACCGATCTCTTCTGTATTCTCGTCGTATCTTGAGGCTTTAGAAGAACATTTTGAGGGAAAAAAAGAAGATATCACTGAGGAAAATATCCAGGCACGAATACGTGGAAATATCCTCATGGCACTTTCCAACAAGTTTGGCCATCTCGTTCTCTCTTGTGGGAACAAGAGTGAACTTGCAGTGGGATACTGCACCCTTTACGGTGATATGAGTGGAGGTCTTGGTGTTCTTTCAGACGTTCCAAAAACGATGGTTTATGAACTTGCACACTATATGAATAAAGATTGTGAGATAATCCCAAGAGAAATCATAGAAAAGCCTCCTTCGGCGGAGTTAAAGTCTAACCAGTTAGATCAAGACACGTTACCCCCTTATGATATTCTTGACAAGATACTTCATTTATATCTAGACGAAGGTTACTCTTTGAAAGAGATAATCAAAGAGGGTTTTAATTCTGAGACAGTAAAATGGGTGCTCAATGCTGTTAACAGGAACGAGTACAAAAGGAGACAGGCATCTCCAGGATTGAAAGTAACTACAAAAGCCTTTGGAGTGCGAAGAAGAATGCCCATTGCTGCAAAGTATGATATTTAGTTGAGAAGATGCTTTGATTTGATTATTGTTACCTCTTTTTAGTACGCTTTTTTTCTTAATATGATTGATGAAACAAATATTTGAAACTTATTGAAATCTACTGTATAAATTATCCGATAATTTCCAATTCTCAATCTATATGTGTTTTTCATGTCCTTTAACTTTTTTATAAATGACTTAAGGGCTTTTTCAGCTCTGTTAGTTAAAAACATCTCAAACATCAGCTAAGCTCCTCCTTAGCCTCCTTCCAGAGCCTATACTTTCCTTTGGCTATCTCTCTATTTCCCAGCTCAATCTCTTTTAATTCCTCCTCAGTAGGTTCATCCTCTGGAATAAGAGCAATCTTGATCTCATCTAGCTCTGCCCTTATCATTTTAATCTCCTCATACATTTTTACAAATAACTTTTCCATGACCATACGCAATCACTAACTATAAGATAATGAATCTCTTATATTTAGTAGTTGCCCTACTAGAACGAACGAGTTTTAATCTTTAACCAACTGCTCAACTCTTTTCTTAATTTGATCTCTAATTTTTCTAATTTGTTCTATTGGCTTTCCTAAAAGTTTTTCTATCTGCCAGCTTTCTAATTTTGATAAATATTCGAAAGGTATATTTTTTAATAGATCAGAATCCATTACAATTATTCTATTTGCTTTTTTCATTAATCTATCAGTAAGCAATTTAGGTTTTTGTTGACTTACATCTATTCCAATTTCTTTCATTACCTGTATTGTCCAAGGATGTATTTCTTTGTCAGGGTTTGTTCCAGCACTTATGGCTTTTCCTGTTTTGGAAAGAGAATTAAAAAAAACTTCTGCCATTTGGCTTCTGCCAGAATTCCCCTTACAAATAAACAAAATAATTTTAGTTTCCATACTTATTCAAGGAAGTAAACGAATTTAAATGTCTTCCTAAGCACGCCTTGGCATAGCTATAATCTTATTTCTTTTTCCAACCATTCAATATGTTGGTGTTTTCTCTTCCAGAAAATATCTTCCCAGATATAATGAAATGCTAATTTCTCCCATCCGGCATATCTTTCTTCAAAAAATTCCAATATTTCTTTTGCAGGGACTAATTTTTCATTAAATATTAACTTTGACATTATTTTTTGTTCCCATGGTGGAATCGTTTCTAAACTATCGAGAAAGTAAAAATCTTCAAAAAGTAAATATTCAACAGAAGCAGGACCGATTCCGTAGAGTTTTAACATCTCTTTTTTGAGTCCTTCTCTAGATATTTTTCTTAAAGCGAATTCATTGATCTCTTTATTCACAAACTGCTTCGTAATTTTCGTAAAGAACTTCGCCCTATATCCAACTTTTAACTCTCTTAATTCTTGCTCTGTAGATTTTGCCATATCTTCCGGTTCCCAAAAAGTTGAGAGAATTCTCCCATCAAATTTTGCTTTTCCACCAAATCTATCAAATAGATTTTCAAGCATTTGAACGCTTTTCCTCACGGTCGCATTTTGCAACACAAGGTAAATGACCAGAGTTTCATAAAGAGAATTTGCAGCGATTGGTTTCATCCCCCGCCATTTCTTAATAATTGGACCAAGAACCTTGTCATCTTTGAATTTCTCACAAAATTCTGATATATCCTGGTCAAAATTAAATCTCCATCGAATTTCATGAATTAAACTATCTATAAAATCCTTTGATAACTCTTTTTGAAAATAAATATTGACCTTCATTTTTGGTTCATTCACTGTTCCAACATCTTCAAATTTCAATCCCAACTTTTTACTTTTCCAAATCATCGTTATCCTGTATCTTCCTTTTTCCCAAACATTGTCAGAAGATGGAAAATGAGATGGCTTATAAAAATTAACATCAAAATTATACGGTGCTTTTGGTTCTAGGATAACAGATTTCTTCTTGTTCAAAGCCAAAATTTTTGTCATCTTATCTAAACTGCTCTTTGTTTCATTTTTATATCTCCAAAAATAAAAATCTTTTGTTTTTGTGATTATTTTGAATTATTTTTTAACTTTTGCAATATGCTGATCTTCCCAGTTTATTTCAAGGCATGTCTCAGCCAGAGGCTCTCCAGATAAGGCATCTTCTACAGTTAAAGAGATATGCACAGAAGGCTTCTTTTCACTCATTTCGTTATAAGACCAATAGATTTTTTCTCCGTTGTTTATGACGTCTATTCCTAACATAATGACTTTATACTCCGGAGATTCCCAACTTACAAAATGCCCGTAGTTTGTGCGCCAGTGAAACTTAACTGTTTCTGGATCTCTTTCCGAGATGTAGATCGGAACTAACCCAATTCCCACTGTTGAAGACATTATAGGCGTGTAACTATCTCTGTCTGTTTGAATCTTTACCTTTTCGGGAGATGTCTCTTGGAAATGTTGATAGAATATGTAACCACTCATTATACATAGGATTCCAATGCAACCTAAAATTAAAATTTTTTTATTCATCCTTTATATCTTCTCTTCTTATTTTAAAATCTTTTTGGATGTTGGGGTTATTTTTTTTATAGTGCCTTTAACAGTTTGCATTCCACTTTTTGTAACAAAAAACATCGCCTCTCTCACCTTTTTTTCAATTTCTTTTTCGTATAATCTCACGTTAGATATTCTTTTTGGATAACCAACTAATTCCATGAAACCCTTACCCTCTACTTTTTTGTTATTAAATAAACCTGTGATCTCTAAAGGCCCTTCCCAATAATTTATCGTTCCGAAAATCATCTCCTGATTTTTAATTAAAGGATAGACTTTCAAATTAATTTTCTCCGATGGGACTTTAATCTCCCACGACAAAGGATAGACCGCTTCTGTTCTTTTGCTTGTCCATTTTTCTCCAAGGGGTTTCAATTCAATTCGAGAAAAGTGTTTTTGCTCATTGTTCGGATAACAAATGTCTGCCAAATATGTTTCGTTATTTCTGTCATCAACATACTCAAAGCAAACCATTTCAATGTCATTATCCAACTGTATTGAAAACCATGTCCACTTAAATTTAGCGTAAGAAACATCTGCCCATTGATGATCCATCCATGATTTTCCTGTAACATCTATCCATCTACCTTCTATGTTTATTTTACCGTTTGTTTCCAGATTAGTCAAGGAGTAATAGTATGTCGATTGTCTTTTCAAGTCGAGATAGCCATTTTCCCCTTCTAATAACGGTTTTTTCTTCGATATTAAAATTAGATCTATATTTTCTGTTTTTATGTGGTATTTGAACTTCCCGATTTCATCTATTGTGTAATTTACGTATCCTCTAAAAGGCGGCTGAGTGTAATTTATAAAGAGCAGGGGTCTTGAAAAACTGTCCTTAGAGAGAATTGAAACAGGATTTATTTCTGAATAGAATTTTTTATTTTCAATATCCGACAAGAGCGAATGGGAGAAATACATACGTTTAAACGGGCTTTTCAAAAAAGAAATCTTCACTCTTTTCGAATCCGCCTTGAACAAACAATCCATAAAAGAGTATCTTCTATCTCTCTCGTCTTTTAAATTTCCATTGAAATACCACCATTCTATTATAGTATCATGTGGCAACTCGTCCTGTGGAAACTGTATCGGTCTAATTTTCATTTTATCATCCGTCTATTTTTCAGTAACCTATAATTTTTGTTCATATCAAGTAGTTATAATTTATCATATTTTGAGAAATAAAAATTTTATCTTTCATAGTTATTCTTGTTGAAAGTACTTTAAAATTTTTTGGGTTTTCATGCATTTTCAGAGATAGCAAAATTCTTAAATACAGAACTGCAGTATAAGATAATAGGTGAAAAATAATGTCTGAAGTACTAATAGAAAAAATTGATCGCATTGAAGCGTTGTTACTTGAGTTAAACGCTAAAATAGACAATTTTCTTGGCTTTGAAGAGATAACCGAAGAGGAAAAGGAAGAAGTTGAAAAACTCAAAGAAGAAATCGAAAAAGGGGAATATCTAAGTATAGATCAGGTATTTGGAGATTGAGAGATGTATGAAGTCATATTTACCAAGAGAGCAGGAAAATTTATCAATGATCTTCAAAGTGGATATAGGAAAAAGTTGAGAGATGTCATAACTCATTTAAAAAAGAATCCTTTTTCTTACCCCTACAAAAAAATTCGAGGTGAAGCTAATCTCTATCGGATAAGGATGGGTAAATACCGCATTCTATATGAAATAGAGGACATTAAAAAGAGAATTGTGATTTTAAAAATAGATGAACGTAGAAAAATATATAAAAAGTAAAAAAGGAGTAGATTTTTATAAGAATGAGAACAAATGTGGTATAAGCATGAATGAAATGGTTGCGAGGATAAAAAGGTGAGAAATAATGACATTATTTAAGATAGAAAAAGATGAAACATTAACACTTATCTCTGAGAAATCCTTTAAGTTGGAAAAAAAATTGCAAGAATTATGTGAAAAAAACCTTGAAACAGTTTTCAATTTAAAGTACGTAAGATCAGAATTTACAATAAACAATTTTAGAATAGATACCCTCGCTTTCGATCCCCAATCAAAATCTTTTGTTATAATTGAGTATAAGAAAGATAGGAACTTTAGCGTTGTTGATCAGGGTTATGCTTATCTATCTTTAATGCTGAATAATAAAGCAGATTTCATTTTAGAATACAACGAGAATAGAAAAGAAAATTTAAAGAGAAATGATGTGGATTGGTCTCAATCTAAAATAATTTTTGTATCTCCTTCATTTACACTTTATCAGAGAGAATCTATCAATTTCAAAGACTTACCTATTGAACTTTGGGAAGTAAAAAAATATGAAAACAACACTATTAATTTTACCCATTTGAAACCTTCTGGCGCTACTGAGTCAATAAAAACAATTTCCAAAGGGAGAAAAACAATAGAAAAGGTGAGCAAAGAAATAAAGGTATATACTGAAGAAGATCACTTAAAAGGGGTCCCCGATGTAATTATAGAATTATACTTAAAACTAAAAAATACTATCCTAAATGTGGGAGATGATATTACAATTAAGCCAACAAAATTTTATATTGGCTTTATTGCAAGAACCAACATAACAGATGTACATATCCAGAAAAAATCTTTAAAAATTTGGATCAATCTTAGAAAAGGAGAACTTGATGATCCCAAAAACTTAGCGAGGGATGTCTCGAATGTCGGACATTGGGGAAATGGTGATTATGAATTGCAAATGAAAGATGATGAAGATCTGGAGTATATAGTTAGTTTAATCAAGCAATCATATAAAAAGAATAAAGAATGAACAAAACCAAACATTGTCCCCCCACATATTCCTCAGCAGAATAAAAATTCTTAAAAAAATAGAAAGTTTTTTATATTTGTTGATGTTAAAAACTCGGTAATGCAAGTGAAATATCTAATAACATCAGCACTCCCGTATGTCAATGCAGTTCCCCACCTTGGAAACCTCATCCCTATACTTTCAGCGGATGTGTTTTCTAAATTCCTGAAAATAAATGGGGAAAAAGCTATTTATATCTGTGCAACAGATGAACATGGCACCAGAACGGAGATAGAGTCTGAAAAGGGGGGTATTAGCCCCGGGGAATACTGCAAGATAATGCATGAAAAAATACTGGATATATTTACATGGATGGGTGTTGAGTTTGACAACTTTGGGAGATCATCACGAAAAGAAAATCATGGACTTACTCAACATATATTTTTGAAACTCTATGAGAATGGGTATATCTTTGAGAAAGAGATAGAGCAGTTATACTGCGAGAAATGCAAGAAATTTTTACCTGACACTTATGTGAGCGGAGAATGCCCGTTTTGCGGAAACCCGAATGCGAAGGGAGATCAGTGTGATGAATGCACTCAACTTCTCGATCCAACTCAGTTGATAAATCCAAAATGTATCATCTGCGGTTCTTCGCCTATTCTAAAAAGAACAAAACATCTTTATTTAGATCTTCCAAAACTTTCTGGAAAGGTAAAAAATTGGATAGAATCGAGAAACTGGTCAGGGACAATAAAAAACCTTCCCTTAGCATGGATAGAGAAAGGTTTAGAACCTAGATGTATAACGCGAGATTTAAAATGGGGAATCAAAGTTCCGTTAGAGGGGTATGAAGACAAGGTATTTTATGTCTGGTTCGATGCGCCGATAGAGTACATAGGATCGACATATGAGTATACGAAAGAGTGGAAAGACTGGTGGTTAAAACCCGAGGAAACGAGACTCTACTGCTTCATGGGCAAGGATAACGTACCATTTCATACATTAATATGGCCTTCATCACTTCTGGGAACTAACGAGAACTGGCTGCTTCCTCATACTATAGGCTCAAACGAGTATCTCAATTATGAAGGAGGACAGTTCAGTAAATCGCAGAATAGAGGGGTATTCGGAGACGATATAATGAAACTTGGTATATCTCCTGATTTATGGAGATTTTATCTGATGAGCATCAGACCTTCCACGAAGGACACAGATTTTGAGTGGGAAAGTTTCCAGGAGCATGTAAACAATAATCTCGTAGGCAGTCTCGGCAATTTTTTGTATAGAAGCCTTTCCTTTACAAAAAAATACTATGAAAAAATTCCGGATGTTAAAAGTGATAAAAAAATTATTAATGAAGCTTTTGAACTTTTGAAAAAATATAAAGAGGAGTTCTGGAATTTAAGATTCAAAGAAGCTGTAAAAATACTTTTAAGGATATCGGATCTCGGGAATCAGTACTTCCAGAATAATGAACCGTGGAAACTCATAAAAGAAGACGAAGAGAAATGCAAAAAAGTTCTGAGAACTGTCTGCGAACTCTGCGTTATACTTGGAGTGGCGATGTATCCTGTAATCTCAGTTTCTGCCCAGAAATTATGGGAGCAGTTAGGATTTGAAGGAGATGTAAAAAAAGAAAACATAAAAAATATAGATCTTGATATTGGAAATAAGAAACTCGGAGATATTAAAATACTCTTTAAAAAGATAGATGATAAGAGTTTAGAGAGGTATAAAGAGAAATTTAAAGGTAAAAGAGGTGCTGAAATGATAAAATACGACGAATTTAAGAAAATTGAGTTAAAAGTTGGAGAAATAAAATCCGCTGAGAATATAAAGGGTTCGAAAAATCTCTTGAAACTAAAAGTTGATATAGGAGAAGAGAGACAGCTTGTAGCTGGTATAGCAAAATATTATAAGCCCGAAGAGCTTATAGGGAAAAAAATAATTGTTGTAGCGAATTTAGAGCCTGCAAAACTCTTTGGTGTTGAATCGCAGGGTATGCTTCTTGCTGCTGTAGAAGGGGAGAATATATCGCTGGCCACGATAGACAGAGATATCAAGAACGGAGCAAGTGTCGAGTAAATCTTTTTATTCTCCTTTATTTTATACTATATTATGGAAGCATTAGTTTTGGCAGCGGGATTGGGTACACGCTTAAGACCTTTGACAAACTCAAGACCAAAACCGTTAATAAATATAGGTGGAAAAACAGTTATAGATTATATAATAGATTCTCTGAAAGATTTTGATGAGATAAGTTTTGTCGTGAATTATGAAAGGGAAAAACTGGAAGAATACATAAAAGAGTATCTCAAACTAAATAACTATAATGTAAAGACAAGATTTATTGAGCAGAAAGAAATCAACGGAACTGCTTCTGCTATCTCGCTATCACCATATGATGAATTTCTCTGTATAAATGGAGACATATTTTTTGAACCTTCTTTAGTTTCTAGAGTACTGGAATTATATTCAAAATATAAAACAAACATCATAAGCGTAAAAAAAGTTGATGATCCGGAGAATTATGGGGTGGTCTATAAAAAAGGAAACGATTTTTTTAAGATCTGCGAGAAAGAGAAAAATCCATCATCAAACTTAGCGAATATAGGTGTATATTTCTTTACCAAGGAAATTTTAGGTGCTATCGGAAAGACAAAAAGATCGCAGAGAGATGAATATGAGATCACAGACGCTTTAAATCTCTGCAAAGCTAAAGTTTTAGAGTACAACGGATTCTGGAGTGATATAGGCTATTTCTGGGACATTCTAAACACTAACGAGTTTGTTATGAAAAAATTGAAACATAAAATTCTTGGAAATATAGAAAAAAACGTTAAAATTGTACCTCCTGTATTCATAGACGAAAATACTGTAGTAAGAGAAGGGAGTTACATAACAGGTCCTGTAAAGATAGGAAAAGACTGTAAAATAGGGCCGAACTCTTTCATAAGAGGAAATACCGTAATAGGGAATAAATGCCACATAGGAATGAGCGAGGTAAAAAACTCGATAATCTACGATAATTCAAATATACCTCATTTCAACTACGTCGGTGATTCAATTATAGATGAGAACTGCAATCTTGGAGCAGGGACTATGGTCGCTAACTTGAGATTTGACGATAAACCTATACCAATAGAGGTAAAAAACAAAAAAATTGATTCGCAGAGAAGAAAAATGGGGTGTATCATGGGGGATAATACAAAAACAGGAATAAACGTAACGATATATCCGGGAAGGATAATAGGAAGTTCGTGTTTTATATATCCCGGTAAGGTAGTAGATAAAAATATACCTGATAATACGGTTTTAAGGTGATTTTGTGGATATTGACTCGTATTTACAGGGAAAGAAAGAATTAATAGACTCTGTACTTGAGAAATATGTACCGCGAGAGTTCAAGAAAAAAGACCTGAAAAATCTCTTAGGAAAAGAAAAGTATTCATTCGATATAAACTCTGCCGATAAGGCGATATCGGGTCCTGTATGGAATTTTCTTGATAGAGGAGGAAAAAGATGGAGACCTGCCCTATTTCTGCTCTTGACAGAGGCTTTGAAGGGGGATATAAACAAAGTTTTAGGTTTTGTAGCACTGATTGAACTCGTGCATAACGGAACTATAATAATAGATGATATAGAAGATAATTCTTCTATAAGAAGAGGAAAACCATGTCTCCACAAGATATATGGGGAGGATATCGCCATAAATGCTGGTAATGCTCTTTACTTCATTCCTTTAAAAGTTATAATGAACTCTGATTTTAACATTTCTATTAAGGAAAAAGCCTTTGAGATATATTCTCAGGAGATGATCAATCTTCATTTCGGCCAATCTATGGATATTTTCTGGCATAAAGGAAAAAAGAAAGAAATAACGGAGAAACAGTACCTCCAGATGGTAAGTCTAAAGACGGGAACGCTCGCGAGACTGTCTGCAAGGTTAGCTGCTCTTCTATCTGGAAAAGACGAAGATACTCAAGAAATCCTGGGTAAAATGGCTGAAACAATAGGTATAGGTTTCCAGATACAGGACGATATTCTTGATATGACAGCAAAAGAAAGGGAAAAGTTTGGAAAAGCCTTTGGAAACGACATAACGGAAGGAAAAAGATCTTTGATGGTAATAAGAGTCTTAGAAATAGGAGATGAAAAAGATAAAAAAAGACTTCTAAAGATTCTGGATTCTCATACAAAAGATAAAGATATGATAAAAGAAGCCATAGGGATTCTTGAAAAATATAATGCCGTAAATTATGCAAAGAATCTTGCCAGAAAAATGCTTAAGGAAGCGTGGAAAGATGCAGAAAAAGTTCTTGACGAATCTGAAGCTAAAAAAACATTGGAATCTTTTATGGAATATCTCATAGAGAGGGAGATATGATCTATAAAGAAGCAGTAAAAAAGAGTAAAGAAAATAAAAAAACTTTTAAATATGCAGTATCATAGGATTAATATGAAATTTAGAATAATTATAGAACAAGATGAAGATGGAAACTATATAGCACAATGCCCTACTTTACCTGGTTGTATTTCTCAGGGAAAAACAAGAGAAGAAGCTTTGATTAATATCAAAGATGCCATTTATGGTTATTTGGCAAGTTTGAAAAAACATGATGAGCCAATTCCGCCAGCTATAGAAGAAGAAACGGTTGAAGTAAGTGTCTAAACTACCACTAGTTTCTGGTATAGAAGCGGTTAGAGCTTTAGCAAAGATTGGGTATGTAATTGATCACCAAACTGGCAGTCATATGATCCTAAGGTAGAGAGAAATTCCACATAGGAGACTTACTGTACCAAAACATAAGGAAATAGCTAAAGGAACTTTGAGAGCTATAATTAAACAAGCTGGACTAACTGTTGATGAGTTTTTAGAGCTGTTATGAAAATACAGAAAAGTTGTATAATAGAGCATTCAAATAAATGTACAGAAGGGACAAAGATTAAATATAACAAAAACGAGCTTGAATATAACGAAATTATATACAATATCGACCATAGGAGGGAAATATAAATGAGAATAAATAGGAAAAATATGAATTACGTGACAAATAGTAATAGTTTTGCCATTCAAACATTTAGTCTTACCAGGAAATTCGGAGATTTAACGGCAGTAGACGGCGTTGATCTAAATATAAAGAAGGGGGAGTTGTTCTCATTGTTGGGCCCTAATGGAGCTGGGAAGACAACTGTCATCAAGATGCTTTGCTGTCTTTTGAAACCTACCAGCGGTAAGGCAACTATACTGGGAAATGATACACAAAAGGATCCAATGGCAGTTAAACAAATAATAGATATTTCGCCCCAAGAGACTGCAGTTGCTGGACACCTTAACGCTTGGGAGAACCTGAGCCTGATATGTGAGGTATATGGTTTGAGTAAAGAAGAGATAAAAAAGAGATCAAAAGAGCTCTTGAAATTAATGGGTCTGACCAAAAGAGCGAAAGATCAGGTGAGGAAGTACTCAGGAGGGATGCAGCGAAGACTCAGTATCGCTATGGCTTTGATATCGGATCCTCAGGTGCTGTTCCTTGATGAACCCACCCTTGGTTTAGACCCCCAGGCGAGAAGGAGCATGTGGGAGCGCATAGAAGAGCTTAAAGGAAAAAAGACGATACTGCTTACAACTCATTACTTGGAAGAAGCCGACGCTCTGGCGGATAGGATAGCGATAATAGATGAAGGAAAAATAGTAGCCATTGGTACTTCACAGGAGTTAAAGGATAGTATCTCCGATACGCAAGTTATGATAGCAAAGGCAAAGAATCTAACTTCCGATATCATTGAGGGATTGAAAAAGATATACCCGGAAGTCAGAGCAATAGATGATGGAGTTGAAGTCAGAGATAAAGAGTTGAGTTTTGACAAGATAGTGGATTTCCTTCGACCTAAAGGAGTCTCTATTTACTCAGTATCTCTAAAGCAGCCTACTCTGGACGATGTATTCCTACACCTTACGGGAAAGGAGTTGAGAGAATGAGATTCGTAGCATTAGCAAAACGAAATTTCAAGGAGATGATCAGAGACCCACTTTCTATAGGTTTTGAAATAGGTATACCCGCAGTTTTTATGGTGATGTTTTGGTCCCTTGGAAAGAATATGGGAGGAGATATTTTCACCGCTACCATGCTAACGCCTGCAGTGGCAGTCTTTGGTTTTGTGCTCTTAACGATGTTTTCAGCCATAGTGCTTGCTAGAGATAGACAAAGCGCACTTTTATCGAGGCTTCTTACCACTCCACTCAGGTCAAGCGATTTCATTTTGGCATATTCTTTACCCTATATCTTAATAGCGATCCTACAGATAGGGGTATGTTTTGCTATAGGAGCTCTACTCGGACTTGAGGCCTATGGGAATATAGGTTTGGTTTTTTTCATCCTTCTTGTCATGGCAATATGCTGTATAGGATTGGGTTTAATCCTCGGATCGATTTTCACTGAGAATCAAGTGTCGGGTGTGGGTTCAGCAGTAATAGTCTTCACATCACTATTTAGTGGAGCCTGGATGGACTTGGAAATGATAGGTGGCTTGTTTCAGAGCATGGGGAATGCTTTCCCTTTTGTCCATGCTGTTGATGCTGCGAGAGACGCTATCTCTGGATCCGGTTTCTGTGAAATTGCAACTGATTTCTACTGGGTGCTTGGCTATGCCTTAGTCTTCTTTGTTCTGGGTATTTTTTGCTTCAGATGGAAGATAAAAGGATGAATAGTTAGGAGTAATAAAGATTTAAATAAAATACGGAATGAGTTCGAATATAACGAAATTACAAGAAATCGAAAAATAGGAGAGATCGAGATGAAAGAAATTGATTACAGATTTATTAGCGCCTGTGGATTATATTGTGGTGAATGTGATATATACCTCGCCTTTAAAAACAACGACCAGAAACTCAAGGAAGAAATTGCCAGAGACCATAATCTCAGATCCTCTTATATTCATTGTGACGGTTGTTGGGGAGATTTTTCCAAAATATGGGGTATTGAATGGCAGGAAGGTGGCAAAATCTGCAAAATAAGAAAATGTGCTGAAAGACATCATATTCATGTATGTATCGAATGTCCAGAGTTCCCCTGTGAGATGCTTGATGAATTTCACAAAAAGGGTTATCAGAAGGCAAGAAAAAACCTGTATAGAATGAAAGAAATCGGCGTGGAGAAATGGCTTGAGGAGAAGCAGGAGTAACACCGTGTTTGCAACACTTCACCTGGTACCACTAAATCCTACCTCCCCAAAACTTTTTCCAAGAACTGACCCGTATACGTATTTTTCTTTAATATCTCTTCGGGTGTTCCTGTTCCCACTACGTATCCTCCCTCGTCTCCCCCCTCGGGACCCAGGTCTATTATACAATCTGCGTTTTTTATGACATCCAAGTTATGTTCTATCACGAGTACAGTATTTCCTCTGTCGACCAATCTATTGAGAACGTTTAACAACTTCTTTATGTCGTCAAAGTGTAATCCTGTAGTCGGCTCATCTAAAATGTATAACGTTTTTCCTGTGGCTCTCTTGCTAAGTTCTTTAGATAGTTTTACTCTCTGGGCTTCACCGCCGGAGAGGGTAGTGGCAGACTGCCCGAGTTTTATGTACCCCATGCCGACATCGTAAAGAGTCTGGAGAATCCTTTTTATCCTAGGGATATTCTCAAAGAATTTCAGTGCCTCCTCGACGCTCATATCGAGAACATCAGCTATATTTTTTCCTTTATATTTTATTTCAAGTGTTTCTTTATTATACCTTTTGCTTTTGCACACTTCACATGGTACGTATACATCGGGAAGAAAATGCATCTCGATCTTTATCAATCCGTGTCCCGCACAAGCTTCACATCTACCCCCCTTCACATTGAAACTGAACCTTCCCGATTTGTATCCACGTAGCTTTGACTCAGGAAGAACTGAAAACAGATCTCTTATAGGTGTGAAAGCACCTGTATACGTACTTGGATTGGACCGCGGTGTTCTGCCTATCGGCGATTGATCTATAACAACTACTTTATCTACATTTTCAAGACCCTGTATTTTCTCGTATAACCCAGGTTTTTCTTTAGCCCTGTACAGCTTTTGAGCCAGTGCCCTGTATAATGTATCATTGATCAGGGAAGATTTCCCAGAGCCGGAGACACCCGTAACACAGACAAAAACTCCTAGAGGTATCTCAACATTGATATTCTTTAAATTATTGTGTCTTACTCCAGATATTTTTAAAAATTTATCTGCTTTTCTCCTTTTTTCAGGATTTTCTATCTTTAATTCTCCTTTAAGGTATTTTCCTGTGAGAGATTTTGGATTTTTCGTTATATCTTCCAACTCTCCCTGCGCAACGACGAGACCTCCATGCTCACCGGCCCCCGGACCCATATCCACTATATGATCAGCATTTCTCATCATCGCTTCGTCATGCTCTATTACAATTACTGTGTTGCCGAGATCTCTTAAACTCTTCAATGTCCTGATCAACCGTGCGTTATCTCTCTGGTGTAGCCCAATAGAGGGCTCGTCAAGGATATAGAGAACACCGACGAGACTTGAGCCTATCTGTGTGGCCAAACGTATTCTCTCACCCTCCCCGCCGGAGAGAGTGGCAGATTTTCTATCGAGTGTCAGATAATCCAGGCCCACCGAGATCAGGAACTCCAGTCTTTTTTTTATTTCTTTCAGGATCTGTTTTGCAATGATTTTTTCTCTCTCCGTGAGAGTTAGCTCATTAAAAAAGTTATACAGATCTTTTATTGACATTTCCGTAAGCTCGATTATGTTTCTTCCTTTTATGGTCACGGCCAGGCTCTCTTTTTTAAGCCTCTTCCCATTACAGAAAGAGCATTTTTGACTGCTCATGAACTGTTCATAGTACTTTCTCGAGTACTCCGATTTCGTTTGCCGATGTAGTCGCCTGATAGCATTGACCAGGCCTTCATACGACTGGATGGCCGTCCAACTTGCCTCTGAATCTTTATCTCTTATTACAGATTTAAAGTGAATCTTTTCTTTCCCACTGCCATATAAGAAAACATTTACAACCTTGGGATCCATATCCTTGAGAGGAGTGTTAAGATCAGCACCATAATGGTCGGCTACAGCTTTACGGGAATGGTAGCGCCAGCCTTTTGGATCTAAAACCTGATCCATGATCGCCCCCTCCATTATGCTCTTTTCCGGGTCTGTAATAATTAGATTCGGATCTACATCCAACTTATATCCCAGCCCCCCGCATTCCTGACATGCTCCGAAGGGGGAGTTAAAAGAAAATATTCTTGGCTCTATCTCTCCAAAACTGATATTGCAATCTGGACATGCAAATTTTTCGCTGAATAGATATTCTTTATCAGAAGAAATTAATACAAGACCATTTCCCATCATTAAAGCGAGTTCAACAGCATCGGCTATCCTCGTTTTATCTTTGGATTTTTCTAAATTTATCCTGTCTATTAAAACTTCTATGGTGTGTTTCTTCTTTTTATCGAGGGCTATCTCATTTTCGAGATCAATTATCTCTCCATCAACTCTTACTTTTCCAAATCCTTCTTTCCTTAAATTCTCGAACTCTTTTTTGTACTCCCCTTTTTTTCCTCGGGCTATAGGAGCAAATATAGTTATTCTTCCATTGAAACTCATCACATGCTCAATTATCTGCTGTGATGTCTGCTGTCTGATCTCTTTTCCGCATACGGGACAGTGCGGTATCCCTATCCTTGCAAAAAGAAGCCTTAGATAGTCGTATATCTCCGTAACAGTTCCCACCGTGGATCTTGGGTTTTTGGATATCCCTTTTTGTTCAATCGATATTGAAGGTGAAAGTCCTTCTATGTACTCGACATCAGGCTTGTTCATCTGTCCCAGAAACTGGCGTGCATACGCGGATAGCGACTCAACATACCTTCTCTGTCCTTCGGCATAGATAGTATCAAATGCTAACGAGGATTTTCCAGATCCGGAAACTCCTGTAACGACAATAAGTTTGTCTCTTGGAAGCTCTAAATCTATATTCTTGAGATTATGTTCCTTTGCACCTACTATCTTGATATTCGTCATAATTATCCAAAAATAGGTATTATAAGGTTTTTACGTTTTCAAAATGGATAAAATCGCAGTGATGTACAATTATCGCTTCGGGAGTCCTTTTTACAAAATCTCCTTCCTTAGAATGCGCTGTAATGATATTGATTACTTCCATAGGAAGATCAAACATCATTGCGATGCCAGCACCGGAAACGGGGTGTCTCACTAATTTTCCGAATGAGCTCTTTACAGTTTTGTCTCCCTTCTTTTCAAACTCCAGAAACTTTCCTACATCGTGAAGAATCGCTCCTGCCACTAAGTGATCCATATTTATCCTGAAACCTCTCTCTTTCATAACCTTTCCAGCGTTGTAACTAAGATCGGTCACTGTGTTTGTATGGTCTATAAGATTTATATCAGTTTCTGTAAGTAATGTAAAGGGTATATTTTTTATTTCCTTTTCATCCCAATCTTTCATTGCGTACTCTATTGTCTTTTCTACTTTATCCTTTAGATCTTTATCACTTATTTTTTCAATATATGGAAATAACTCCTTAATTTTCATTCTTTCACCTCCTTGACTATATCTATGACGCTGCCGTCCCTGTACTGTATCACAGCTATAATCTTATCTGTTGTTTTCGGTTTTTCAGGCTCTCCAGCTATATCATAAGCCTCTTCCTGCAGCTCTTTTATATTATGTACATCAAGATCGGCAGCTTTAAATTTTTCCAAAAGGTCCTTTCTTTTTGGATTTACAGCTACCCCCACATCAGTGACAACAACGTCTATAGTTTCTCCAGATGCTGTTACAGTGGTAACATCTTTTACTATAACAGGTATCCTGTCTCTTAGAAGCGGTGCCGTAATGATACACATCTTCGAACCCGATGCCACATCTTGATGCCCCCCTATACCATGGAGAAGAAGACCATCAGAATGTGTATTGACATTTACATTAAACTTTGTATCAATCTCTGTTGCACCGAGAAAAGCTACATCTTCCTTGTATATCGCGTTTCCTCTTGAGTTGTAATTCGCATAAAAACTCGGGTCAACTATGACATGTTTTGGGTTTTCTCTTAAAGATTTTATAGCTTCTTCATCAAAACACTGCCCATCAAGAAGGCATCTTATTCTCCCTTTCTTTAAAATATCTACGAGATATTTTGTACTTCCGCCCATTCCAAATCCGCCTACAATGTCCTCTTCTTCCATGGCTTCTCCGAGATACTTTGTTACCGCGAGAGATATCCCCCCTGCACCTGCCTGAAAGTTGAATCCGTCTTTGAGGCATCCGGAAGCCTTTATCACATCCACAACTGTTCTCGCTATCTTTAATCTTCTTGGAGATCTCGTTATCCTCAATGTTCCTGATAATATTCCTTTAGTATCTCCTATATTATCTTCTATTACCACATGATCAACGTCTGTCTGGCTTATCGTCATAGGGAATGCGGGATAATCAACGAGATTATTCGTGACAATGATAACTTTATCAGCATAAAGTGAGTCTACCTTTGAGTATATCAATGGGCCGCAGGGCGTTGGTCCGTATATTCCATTTGCATTCCCGTATTCGTCAGCTGTAGGCGCCGCTATAAACGCTACATCTATGTGTACCTCCCCCGCTTCTACCGTTCTGTATCTGTTTCCATGAGATCTAAGTACTCCTGGATAATCCATGAGCCCATGAGACACAGCTTCACCTACAGGACCGTTCATGCTGCCTTCAATCCTGTTTACAACACCTTTTTTTATATGTTCTATAACAGGCTCGTGACACGGAAACATGGCGGAAGGAAAGAGCCTGAGATTTTTTATCCTAAACTCTGCACATAAATCTACTACCCTGTTCAATAATACATCCCCATTTCTGAACGCATGATGAAAAGACAGTGTCATTCCATTCTTTACATATTTTTTTATCACATTCTCTAATGTCATGATTTTGTCTTCTCTAGGTCTTATAAACTTTTTTACAGGACCGTATCTGTTTCCTGTGGGAACGTACTTGAAAGCACCCTTGTAATGTCTTACCTTTCCGTACCCTTTAATTTCATCAGGTACCTCTCTTCCGGCAGCATTTATCATTTATCTCCCTCCATACATATCTATTATTTTCTGAGCTCTTTTAACAACGGGAAGATCCACCATCCTTCCGTCTACTGCTACAACTCCTTTTGATTTCTCAAAGGCATCTACTATCTTTTTAGCTTTTATGTACTCTTCAGTGGACGGTGTAAAAACTTTATGAATTATTTCAGCCTGTCTCGGATGTATAATCCCTTTTCCGTCATATCCCATGTTTTTTATAAGTTTTGTCTCTTCTTCCAGGCCTTTTTCATCGTTTATATCTGGGAACACGGTATCGAGTGCCTGTTTTTTACACGCTTTGGCAGCATTGAGAATTCCTGATCGCAGGTAAAAAAGGGATTCATAGTTTCTCTGGCCACCGAGATCTGCGAGATAGTCCTCAGCTCCAAACGTTAAAGCAATCACTCTTTTATACGATGCAATCTCAAAAGCGTTTTCGAGCCCTAGTGCTGTTTCTATTATGGGAATGATCTTAACTTTCTTATCTTTTTTATACTCTGACTCATATTTGTCAATGATTTTGATAATTTCTTCTAATTCTTCTCCTGTCTCCACCTTCGGAATCAAGATAGTATCTACGTTCGTTTTTAATATTTCTTTTAAATCTTCTTTTCCGAGAGGAAGAGGATTGATTCTCACCATAGTCTCCTGTTTATATTTTAATGTATGGAGCACATTTCTAACGAGAATTCTTGCATCTATTTTATTATCCATGCTAACCGAATCTTCCAGATCTAAAATTACACAATCACAGTCAAATATACTTCCATCAAAAACTAACTTTGGATTGTTTCCGGGAAGATAAAGCCTTGTTCTCCTAAGTTTTGTTTCTCTTTCTTTTCCTTTATCAACAAAATCATTCTCTATTTCTGCACCGGCTTTTAATAACGCAGACTCTATTCTTGCAGAGATTACGAAATCGTATGCACCTTTATCACTCACTTTTATAATGCCATTATGTATTCCAAATTTCTTCAATGTCTTTTCTACACTCTTTCTTATGGCTTTTCCATAAAGTTTCTGAACTTTACTCTGTATATCGATCTTTAATTCCTTAGAATCAAGGTTAACTTTAACATAACAATCCCCTTTTTCTTCACTTCCTGAAACTCCTATTTTGTCCATTTAAAACTCCTCCAGAGACTGATACCGATAGTTTTAACAGCTTTTACTATTACGTGATCAGCTTTAAATATCTTTTCTTAGGAAGACACTCAGGCTCTCCCTTCACTTATTTATAATGATAGTATCGTGTCGCTGGACATCCCTTGCACACCTTATGGTACTGCGGACACTTTTCACATGAAGATCCGCATGGGGATATTTCCATGAGGGGCTCTACTTCTCCACGGCTCCAGGGGCTCGATGCGTCTACTTTTTTAGTAAAGAACACTTCGACGCGGGTGAGTCCTATGGTATCTTCGGGATGTTCCTCCACCCATTCCAGCCCCCATTTATGATCCGGCGGTATAACGGATACTCCGATAATCGTGCGCCCTGAATTCAGGTATGCCACGGAGTATGGGCACTGGTTGCCATTTTCAACAATTGATTTCGCCTTTTCGAGGGAGGGCGCTTCGCCTATGAGAATGCCAATAATGTGCTTTTTTTCCATAACGATCCTTTGATATTACCAGTAAAAAATGTTTCTGATAGATTGTATTTGATTAGTACAAGAGTGAGATAATTTCCGTATTCAACAACTTTGCACGAGTATCAAAAACCTTAAAAAGCAAATAGAAAATATAAAAACATGAGCAAGGGGAAATCATGGCGAAAAAAGTTGGAAGGAAAGCATCCCAGTCACGGCAAAATAGTAAAAATACTCATTCCGAAACCTATTGACGTTGATGCTTTAATGCGCCAGATTTCCGAAGGAAATCTGGTTACAGATGAAGAGATAAGAAATCGATTGGCAAGGGATAATAAAGCAGATGCCACATGCAGCAAGGTAACTGGAATCTTTATTAGAATTGCTGCCGAAGTAGCGGAAGAGGATTTGCAAAATGGAAAAAAAGAGATAACTCCCTACTGGAGAGTAATTGCAAAAGACGGCAGTTTAAAACCTAAATTTCCTGGCGGAATCGACCATCAAAAGAAACTTCTGGAGGAAGAAGGACACAAAGTAATCCAGAAAGGAAAAAAATACTTTGTTATCGATTTTGAAAAAAGTTTAGCGAAGTTGTGAATGGAAAAGAACATGAAGTAATGTCAGAGAGTGTAGAAGTTACTGTGTCCAAACCTAAATTCACTTTTACATCTATACTTGGAATGGTTACAGTTATCACCATCATATGTATTATTGTAGTGTTCTTGAAAAAAAGAATAGTGAAGAAAGATGAGTAGCTCTGTGTTTTTCCTATTTCTTCTCGGCCTCTTTTTCCTTTTTTAGTTCCTTCATCCCTTTATCAGTTATTTCGAAGGGCGTCCAGTTTGTTATGTGGAACGTTCCCTTCATCTTTCTTATTCTCATCTCTTTTAGTAAAAATCCCTGTTTCATTACTTCAGGATTATATCTGAGGTCTATTAAACCATCCATTATATAATCGAATGTGTCAACAACATCATTAAACATTTTTAAACCGTAATGTATGGAAGCAAGAAAATTTACATTCCTCTCATTTGGTCCTCTCGCCCTCCAGTCTTTGATAGTATCTACCAGTTCTGGAGCGTTGGAGATAGTCATCAACTCTGTTAACGAATCAAAAACAACTATCCCTTTCTTATTCATATCCAGCTCATCTATTATGTCAAACAGCGTTTCAGTCAACGAATCGAGATCTGAAGGACGTGTCACTATTTTAACAAGATCAGAAGATACTCGAGTCTCCATCCTGAATGAGTAGCAATCTAAAAATCTAAAATTTTTGAATTTCGTTACATCCCAGTTAAAATTTTTCATGTGACCTATTATAGATCTAGGCACATCTTCAAAACAGACCAAAATTCCTGGCTCTCCCATCTCTAATCTTTTATACAAGAGCTCATATAAGATTACAGACTTTCCTGTTCCTCCTTCTCCAAAAAGTCCGATAAAGTTATCTCGTGGGACACCATAAGGAAGGAGTTTATCCAGAATCCCTATTCCTGTTTTTATATTTTTCATGATATAAATATAGTTCCCAATTATTAAAAAGATAGTTCCCAATTATTAAAAAGTTTCTATGGCAAAAGATTATGAAGAAGAAATTTCGAATCTCTTAATTTATCGAGATCATCAATCGCTGCTTCTATTATAAGATTATAATGATAACGTTTTTTTATTGTTGTAATAATGAAAGGAAAATCAAGATTGCCTCTACCGGGAAGAATATACTTTCTCTTTCCCTCTTTATCAAAAGCTGAACCGTCATAATCTCTCAAGTATATGTGAATAATGCGATCATTCAATACATCAAAATATTTTTCTACTGTTTCATTCATCGAATAAACAAACTCTGTATCCCTAGTTACGCCAAAAAATTCAGAGTCAATCTCTGTGACGAGTTTACTAAGATAATCAAGACAATTGGGGATATAAGGCACATTTTCGATTGTCATTTTTATATTGTGAGCCTCTGCAAAGGATAGATTTTCTTGAAACATTTTTTTAGCCATACGATAGTAAACTTTGTTGGAAATATCTGGAGGGTGAATAACTACTGTAGAGCATTGAAGGTACTCTGCCATCAAAAGGTGTTTTTTCAATAAAGATCCTACAGATGCATACTGAAAAATATTTTTTGAAAAATGAGCAGAATAGATTGGAATATTAAACTCTTTTGAGAAATTGAGAATTTGAGTACAGTAGTTCCTCTCAGGAAAATTAAGATATATCTCACATATATCAAATCCTAACTGCGAAAAATACTCTATTCCTTTTTTTGTCTTCAAAATCCGTTCTTTCATATCAGATTTACCTGATATCATACCTGCAGTGGAACAGCCTAACTTCATTTTCTCATATAGTTATAAAAGATTTATAACTTTTCCTGTGGTATGTTCTGAACACAGATTCGGTATAAAAATCACAATATGTCCTATTAAATATTCTTTTTAAAGTGAATTCAAGAACTTTAAGTAAAAAAATCAAGCTCCTTAAGCAATTCAAGAGCTACCCATATATTTTTAGTTAGCATCTAGCTAAAATAACTACAAATATATACTCAGATTTTATATTAATAGACCAAAAAGTTTATAAAGACGAGTAACAAGATATAATATAGAAAAAAAGTATATGAAGGTGATAAAATGGGCAAGAAATTAATCGTAGTAGGAAGTTATTCAAGAAGAAAAGCTGGAAATGCGTATAAAACAGTCCATGTGAAGGCTCATAGAAGACGAACACCTTGATTAAGAGAAGTTTATTTTTAATATTTATAATTAAATTTTGTTTCTGAGGGTGCTTCTGCTGGTCGTGTTTCTCTCTCAAATTCACCTAAATTAGGGATTTTTATTTTTTTAATTTCTGGCATTTCTATAAACGTTAAAATACCTATCAATATAGCGAAAATAATAACAAATTCGTAAGAAGTAATTTCCCTGAAAGAAATTCTACCAAAAATCAAAACATTATCAAACTTAATTATATGAAAAATGGTGAAAAAAATTAAAAGTGAACATAAAGATATTTCGAATTTTTTATGTTGAAGTCTTTCCTTTTTAAAAATTTTCCTTCCCGCTTTTTCTATCTTCCTTAGATTATCAAACGCATTTTCATTATATTTATCGTAGTTTAAAGAATCCTCAAAATATCTCCTTGCTATATCTTCATTTCCCAATTCTATGTGGCAATAGCCGATTGAGTTTGATATCTTAGATTTTTGTTCATCTTGTTTTTCTAACCTTAACGCTCTTTCACAATAGTATATTGCATCTTCATAAAGCTTTTCATCAGCTAAAATGTTTCCTAGATTATAATACGGATCTGAGAATTCAGGATTTTTATCTATTGCAATTAAGTAATTCCTTTTTGCTTCATCTTTCTCTTTCAATTCTAGATATGTGTTTCCTAAGTCATTGTAATAACTTGCATCTTCAGGATTGATTTCAATTGCCTTCTTAAACTCTTTTTTAGCTTCGGAAAATCTTTCGAGATCGAAATATAAATCTCCTAGGTTATAATGAGCTTCATCATGATTTGGATCTATTCTTATAGCTTCTCTATATTCTTTCTCTGCTTCTTCATATCTTTCTAGCTCAGACAATAAAACTCCAAGATTGTTATGAGCTCCTGCAAACTCTGAATTTAGTTTTATAGCTTCTCTATACTCCTTTTCTGCTTCTTCATACCGTTTTAATTTATGTAACAAAATTCCAAGATTATTGTGAGTTTCTGCATCATTTGGATTTATTTTTATAGCTTCTCTGTATTCTTTCTCTGCTTCTTCATACCGTTTTAATTTATGTAACAAAGTCCCGAAAATATTATGAAAACCTGCATTATTTGGATCTAACTTTATTGCTTCCTTGTATTCTTTTTCTGCTTCTTTGTATCTTTTTAAATCGGATAACAAAATTCCAAGATTATTGTAAGTTTCTGCATCATTTGGATTTATTTTTATAGCTTCTCTGTATTCTTTCTCTGCTTCTTCATACCGTTTTAATTTATGTAACAAAGTCCCGAAAATATTATGAAAACCTGCATTATTTGGATCTAACTTTATTGCTTCCTTGTATTCTTTTTCTGCTTCTTTGTATCGATCTAGGTCATGAAATAAAAATCCCGAATCATAATGAAAATCTGCATTATTCGGATCTAACTTTATTGCTTCTCGGTATTCTTTTTCTGCTTCATCGTATTGATCTAGATCTCGCAATAGAAGTCCTAGATTATCGTGAGCCCCAGCATACTCGGGATTTAGTCTTATAGCTTCTCTGTATTCTTTCTCTGCTTCTTCATACTGTTTTAACTCATATAGCAGTGCCCCTAAATTGTTATGAAAATCTGCATCATTTGGATTTAGTCTTATAGCTTCTCTATATTCTTCTTCTGATTCTTTGTATTTTTTTAAATTATATAACAAAAATCCTAAGTTATAGTGAGCCCCTGTATCGTCTGGATTTAACTCAATAATTTTTCTAAATATCGTTTCCGCAATAGGATCTAACTTTTCGGCATATGAAATCACCACATCAAGAAAAATATCAATGGTATCTTTATTCAGCTTCTCCAACGCTTCGTCAATCCTACCCTCACCAATGAGTTTTTCAATGAGCGATTTTAATTTTTTGTCCACAATAAAAATAACATTCAGTTATATATAAACTTACCGATAATAATTCTCAAAGGAGAATTGGAAGAACTTTGATCGAGTTATATTTAGTAAAGATCATAGCGATCGACGGCAAGCAATTTATATGTAAAAGCGTAGTATACATTTATGAAAAACATCAAACTTCCGGCTCCTCATTTTGAAGAACACATGAATATAGAAGAAGCTATGTATGGGAGAAGATCAATAAGAAAATTTCTGGAAACGCCGCTAGAGATAAACGAAGTTTCAAAAATATTGTGGGCGGCAATGGGAAAGTCACAGTTCAGGAGAACTGTTCCATCTGCTGGTGCAAAATATCCTTTAGAATTGTATGTACTCGTTGGGAATGTTGAGGGTATCAACACAGGTTTTTACTACTATGACTGGCTTGAACACTCCCTTGAATTTATCGACAAGGAGGATCTGAGGGAAAAACTCTGTCATGCTTCATTGAATCAGAATTTTATTTTAAAAGCGCCGATAGATGTTATAATAGCTGCAGATTTTGAAAGAACGACTGTAACTTACGGCGAGAGGGGGACACGATATGTATATATAGAAGCAGGACACGTTGGGCAGAATATATACTTAGTTTGTGAGGCTTTGAATCTCGGGACAGTAGCTGTTGGTGCTTTCAGAGATGAAGAAGTAAAAGAAGTTTTGAATATAGTTCTTGATCCTCTCTATATCATGCCTATCGGGCATAAAGATTTAAATATTTTAAACAAATAGGGTAAGTATGAACAAAAATATAAAACTGTATATCTACGCTACCATTGCTATCTGCATCCTTGTCGGCTCTTCTTATCTCTATACACGCTTTGGTAGGGAAAAAGATGTGGAGATAACTTTAAACGAGACTCCTAAGGAATTACTTATTGGCGAGACGGGATCGCTGACATTCACTATAAAGAACAATACAAAGGCACACATGAGTTTTGATATAAGTTTTGAATCAAAATACTTTGACACAAACTCCACATTTAAAGAAGAGTTAGATCCAAATAAAGCGGGCAGTTTTGCGTTGGATATAAAAGCTAAGAATATAGATGAAAACTCTAAAAAAACTAATTTCAAAATAATAGTAAGATCGGAAGAAAAAAGTTTTGTCAAAAATCTGGAAATAATAATAAAAAAACCTGATGTGATAATAGATGAAGTTAAACCAGATAAATTGAAGGTTAAAGCTAAATCTACAAAATATATTTCTGTAAGGATAAAAAATAAAGAAAAGATAGATCTTACAAATTTAAAGATAAGACTTATATCAGAATATAGATATTACTCTGTAGACAGAGAGGGACTTGAAAAAATCGATGGCTCGTATGTGTATGCGATAAATGAGTCTCTATTATATAACGAAGATCTATCAAAGACTTTTTATATAACAAGCGATCTGACGCCGGGGAGTATGAGAGTGGAGTATATTCTGGAAGTAGAGCTACTCTGGAAAGATTTTTTGATGGATGAAAAGAACGTCTATTTTGAGGTAGAACCTTAGCTTCTGTAGAGAATGTATAAAAAGCCTGCAAAGAAGGTAAGAAGCACCTCAAAATCTACAAGACCTGTTTCTATCCCTATTATGGAGTAACTCAAGAATATGGCATAAAATGCAATAAACAGAGCCTTTTCTTTTCCTTCTATTCTTTTTATAAGATCATAGCTCTTTTTTAAAAGAAACCCCAGAAATAACATCCCCAAAAAAACACCTATGACGCCAAAATCAATGACAAGAGGCCCCATTATCGTGGAAGTTATGGAAACGTTATCTGCACCGACAAATACCCCTATATACCTTCTCGGGGAGTATGCCAATCCCGGCATAAGGTTTGCTAAAGGGGGATATGAAGCAATATGAACAAATCCGTGGGTGAAACCTCTTAACCCCCCTAACTCTGCGAGGATATCGTATGAAGAGAGTGTTAAACCCACTCTATATCTGATCGCATCTATTATAGATACTTTTGTTTGCAAAATTATATTTCTCAGGCTCGTCATGGCTATTAAACTCAAAGCACCAGCTCCGCTGAGAACTGTTATCTCTTCTAATGTTACCAACTCCGTGAACGCAGACACTATTAATACACCTATAATCGTCAGCGCTATCTGGGTTCTGTATCCCAGAACTCCCATAGTTATCAGAGCAAATACAACAAATACAAGGGACACAAATCTTGCCTTTTTTTTCTCCATCTCTATGCCTGCTAATGAAACCAAAAGGATCGTGCCGAGAGGGAGGAGATGGGCGGCCATGGTATACCACGGGTCCAAACTTCCCCTCTTCAAAGGCTCCAGGATCGGAATACCGCCGTAAGCTATGAGATCGAGTATCCAGTAAAATGTGCCTATAAAGATCAGAAGGAATGTAATATTCCATAAATTGTTGGTGACTATCTCATGAAGTTTTCCATCATTCCCTATAAAAATTATAAATATTAGATAATAGAGGAAAAGAAATACCCAGAAGATCAGAATAAATGGAAGTATTGAAGGATACTGGCTGAATAGAATTAAAACTGAAAAAAGAACTAAAAAACTCTTTAAATTTTTTATATGATATTCTTCGTTATGTTTTAACGACATCACCATGAAAATGAGAGATAAAAATAAATAAGGCAATGAAATCGCCCAGTATCCCATTCTGAAGAATATCAGCAGAGATAGTATGAAAGATGTTAAATATATCTCAAACGAGTATTTTTTCTGAGATAAATAAATCATGAAGAAGGGTATAAGCCCCAGTTTTGAGAATATACTCCAGTTGTAAAATGTTAAAACTACAAAAATCAAAAAAGTAATTAAAGATGGATAAAAGAATTTTTCTGGAAGCTCTATTTTTTTAAATTTTATTTTAGTCCCCAGAAAAAACCCAAATAAACCTAAAAATATTGTAGATGTACCGTAAAAAGATATTGGTGCATCAGAAACTCCTAAAAAAATGATAAATATCAAAATAAATATAAGAGGATTGAAGAACCTTGTAGATACTTTTCTCTTCCCAAAATATTTTAATTCTGGAAATTTATTTAGTTTTGATAAAAAAATGTCTCCTAAACTGGCAAAATTACTTTTTTTATAAGATAGATTTATATTTTCAACTATTCTATCAAAAAAGTCTTGGATCATGTTATAACCTTATATGTATGGAATCTTTATATATGTAAGGATTGTCATCGTCTTCTTCTTTTATGCCGTATTTTTCTAACTCGTCTATCTCCTTTTCCGTCCTCACAATAACCCAGAAATCTCCTGTATATATTTTTTCTGGTTTTATTATGCTGTCAAGATTTTTCAGTTCTCTGATACTGAACTGTTCTAGTTTTAGAGTTTCGTTATCGAAATGAGTATTCTTGCAGTATATTATCTTCTCCAACTCTTCATTGAGATCGCTATAAGGAACTACAGTGAATTCTCCCGATACGGCTATATCATAGATGCCTTTAAACTCCATAAACTCTGACATATTTCTTATGTGTTCACATAGCTCCTCGAAATTTTTTATTTCTATTGATTTTGCCTCGTAAAAAACAGTAGATTTGTTTTCTATCCTCATTACAATCTTTTCTGCAGATACATCTTCCTTATAACTCATTACTCCTCCAACACTGTATCTTTTTCCTTCATAATCTTTGAGAATGAAATAACCTTTTCCAGTTTCTATAACAAAGCCAGTATCCTCAAACTTTGAATCATCCATGTTCAATCTTCCAACTATTTTCACGTTATACAGAAAGCCTTTACTTGTATAGTTCTCAAAATCTTTGATAGCTTTAAAAATCTGAGACCCCGAGTATTCCAAAGTTCCTTTCTGTTCATACTCTCTGTACTTTGAGAAATATGAGAAAAGGCAAATTAAAACTAACAAAATTACCAAAAAATCTAAAAACTTAATTCGCATCAACTTCCACCTAATATAGTGGCCAATCCCATGCAGAATTTCTCTATGTCCTCATAATTTACAACTTCTAAATAAATAAATCCCTCTCTTGGGATAAATATACCATCTTTCTCTGCGTTGTCTGCTGCAGTTCTCACGTAGTATATGGGTGATTCTTCAGTTCCTATTATTTCCATATAAATCATGAGCTTATCCAGTGGTGTGATATCAGCAATAACTAAAATATCGCTAATTACCTCTCCTTTGACCCTGCCAAAAATATTGGATATGTACACCACTCCCTTTGTTAAAGCGCTGTTTTCTTTTCCTTTTCCCTCCCAGGGGCTGTGAAACAGATATAACTTTTCTATATCGCTTATCAGGGGAGTTCTCATGATAGTGAATATTTTATTCTGATCCTGTTTAAGAGTATCTTGTTCTATCCCTGAAAAAGTGTTTAAATTGAAATTTTCCTCTCCTAAACTGAAGGGGATCTCGATCTTGTAGGGTAATGCAGGAAAATCATATACATGTTCAGAGGCATAGGTAAATAAAACCTGAATTTCGTCCAAACTCTGAGCTCTAATAATAAATACATTCTTTCTTACAACGCTTATAGAAAGATCGCCATTTTCCACGAGTATAACAGGATTTTCTGCAGTTCCATTTCTATGGCAGAAGATCATAAACTTATCAAAGAATCCGAGTTTTTCAGCATGGATAGTATAATCTACAGTTTCTAGATACTTGGCTATTGTATTGTCTTTAGTGTAATAAACAGTTATCCTATCAAGATCTTCTACAAGCTCCTCTAAATCTTCATACGTACCTCTATAAGCTTTTACAGGTAACGATACATCTCCAAAATCGAAATATGTGACTTTTGGAGTTCCGGATGTTTTGAAGGCTGCACTTGATCCATAGAGTAATACAGATGAAAATACGATTATGACCGCACATGCTCCGATTAATACGTATCTTTTTTTGTCCATTGTAACACCAAAGATAGGATTGTATACTGTCCTTTTAAATTTTGTGCTTCTGAGATTTTTAAAAAAACGAAAAAAAAGTCGTTATAAAGCTATCATAGTTGATGTCATCTGAATATGCCCTATTCCTCTTATCTTTTCGGTTATGAAAACATCCAGTGCCTTTAGATCATCCAGCTCTACCTTTACAACTAAATCGTACTCACCGTAAACAACATAGACCTCTTTTACCTCATTAAACTCTTTTAATTTTGCTTGAACATCTTTTTCCTTTCCTACCTCTGTTACACAGAGAATGTATGCTACTGCCATGATATCACACTATAGTATTATTTTTTATCTATTTAAATTTTTTGTAGAACTATTCATTTCCTGAAAATGAGCCATCCAAACTTTGTTTTAATCAAAACATATTTTCCTTTTATTTTTTCGCCGTATATACTGATAACTATCTCATTCTCTGTCCATTTTTCCTCTTCATAATATCCCTTATCCCATATTTCAACTTTTCCAGCTCCATACCCCTCCTCTATAACTCCCTCAAAATTTCCATAATCCAAAGGGTGATCGTCTACTGGGATGACCAATCGTTTTACTCCTCTTTTTTCGGAAATACCTTTTGGCACAGCCCAGCTCTTTAAAACTCCATCTTTCTCCAATCTAAGGTCATAATGTAGATGAGAGGCATAATGTTTCTGGACAACATAGATCCTTTTCATAAAGTTTATAGTTTTTGGAAAATAAATTGTTTTCGTAATATTGTTTATCAAACCGAAAGATTTATAAAGATCAACTTATAGTTAAATGTAGGTAGTTAATTTCATAGGAGTGCTTTAGTGAATAAGTGATATTATGAGAACGAAAAAATTGGCAACATTGGGTGTTTTGGTATTGGTGGTATCGATATACGGAATTATTGGATTCGCTGCTAACAAGCCTGATTTATACGCAGAGGTTACGGAAGTTAAATATGGCAGCTGGGAGGTATGTGTTAAGTATACAGATCCCAATAATAATCCGCCGGCTTTTATGTACTTTGTTATAGAAGGGAAAGCGTATCCAGCAGAATATCCTGAAGTTAAGGAGAATTGGGCGCTGTACAAAGATTATTTCGTTGAAAAAGACCCGAGTGACACTGATTTTACCGATGGTAAGTGGTATTGTTACAAGTATAAACTCGATTATGAGCATTATGGACGATATTATATGCATGTCTTTGCATCGGATGGAACAACGATGGTAGAGTTCCCGAGATTAGATTGGATGGATCTAGTTTTCGGTAACGTGCGTCCTCACGTCACAGCAGCAGCTTATCCGTACCCCTATCCTTAGACTTTTTTCTTTTTTGTTTTTAAACGAAAGATATTTTAAGTCTTATTATTTTTTAGTTTTATGGGAATAATTTCAGGAAGACTCAAGAAAGAAGATTCAAAACTGTTAGTTGAGTTATATCTCCTATTAATGTTAATACTGATAAATTTTAGTCTTAAAAACCTTTCTTCGCACGATAGAACGATACTTTTTATATCTTTTCTTTTAATTCTTGGGAATAGTCTGATTCTTCTATTCAAATTCAAGATATTGACCAGAGAGTATATCCATGAAGTTGCTAACTCTTTGTTCCAGATATGTCTAGTAATTTTTTTATTGTTATTACTTGCCAGTCAGTTCAGGAATGAAATAAAAGAGTATATAAATATAAACTATTTTTTAGTGATAGTAATCATACTTGGTATTTATGTCTTTTTAAAATCGGAAAAAGAAGAAAAAAAGACAACGATAAAAAAATCGGATTATTATTTCATATTTCTTTGTGGCGTTGTTGGGTGCCTTGTTGTATGGTATAAAATAAAAAATCTCGGGATTTTATCATATATTATTTCATTCCTAAGTGGAATACTGATAATTACATTAAGTTTTTTGCTTTTAAAGGAAGAAAAAGCTCCTGAAGTAAGTATATCCCCAGAGCCCGTTGCTTTACCAGAAGAAAAACATGTAGAGCTTAGTGATATGGGGAAAGAAGAAGTAAAAAAAATTGAGATAGAAAAAGTTAAGATTGTAAACAGGCTATGGGAAAATCTTGTCATGGAAGTAAACTCTTTCATAAATAAACTCGAGAACGCAGATCCAGATAATTTCTCTGAGCTGTACAAAAGACATACAGAGTTGCTTGATCTTTATAAAAATTTAAGTTCGAAATTTGATGAGTATATATCGGGTGAAGAAAAACATGAAATGTTAAAAAAATTTCATTATTGTTCTTCAATTTTAGCTGATCTTTTGAAAAGATTATGAATTACGATGTCAAACAAAAAATACGTGAGTATGAGAGCATTTATGGTTAATATAAGGATTAGGTATACCGAATGCGTACCTTTTAATAAATAAAGCGAAATCGCAAAAAAGACAATTATCGAAACAAATATTCTTAAAAAATACTTAAGATCGAAAACTTCTTCAGTTGAAATGTAAGTAAGCAAAATAACAGGTACTACGAATAATATCAGGCTGTATTTTATCAAAAGTATATCCTTTGTCAGCAAAATAACAAAAAAGCTTACTATATAAAGAGAATTCAAGAAATAGTTTAAAATTTTTAATTTTATTTCCTTCAAATACAGTATAGAGTAACAGATCAGAGGCAGATAAAAAATAGAGACAATTACTCTTGGTTCCACTATCTCAGATCTCATCATACTATATTTTGTACTACTATATATAATCAAGAAAATGCTAAACACGATAAAAAAGATCATAATTAATTTCTTTTCATTATATACGAGATCCCTAAACTCCATAAACCTGTGTGGAAGTAGATATATTTAAATCTTTTGATCACTGGCAATTTTATGAAAAATTGACAGTCTTACAAACAAGCGAAATTTTATAAATATACAATAAGAACTTTATTCATGAAAAGGGAATATCTGGTACTCATAACAATAATAATCCTTGGTACACTCCTGAGGTTTTATAAGTTGGATGTACAGTATATACGTTTCAATGATACATTCTGGCGACTGACACCCGCTTTAGAATTATCAAAAGGCATTTTGCCCAGTTCATATGGAGGAATGCCAGGGATATCCTTCCTTTTTTTCCCTGTAATGCTTATAAAACCCAGCGTGATGGCTGCTCAGATTGTGATTGCTCTATTTGGAGTTGCATTGATTCCTCTTTCTTATTATTTCTCTAAAAAAGTCTTTCCAGGAAGTAAGATAACGTCTATTCTTTTAGCACTATTTGTCGCCATAAACCCTACTTTCGTAGCCTTATCTAAAGTAATGATGTGGGATATTGTTGTTCTATTTTTTGTTATCTTAGCATTGATCACAACATTAAAAACTGCAAAAAAATATTCTCTATACTATACAATACTCCATTTTGTGCTGCTCTTTTTTCTCGTTTTCTTGAAAGCTCCAAATCTTCTCTTCTTTCCATTCTCATTACTCTACATTCTCTGTATACGAGAGATCGATGACTTTAAGGAAGCACTCTTATACCCGTTCAGTGCACTCAAAAAATCAATTTCTAAAAATACAAAAGATATCTGGATCGGCGTTTTAATTTTCTTTGTACTGTATGGATTCTATCTCTATACATTTCCTGATGTCAGAAACGCATTTTTATCGGGAGGAGGAACAGGCTTCTTCCAGGAAGTTTATTACTCTCTTAACTTGAGAGGCACAGTCAGAGCTCTCATAGTACCATTGAATACTCCTGCTACCAACATGTACTTTGCTTTGCAAGCCTACTCTGAAAACTATCTTTTGTTAGTCTTTTTTGCAACTTCCCAGATTTTGATAGCCGTTTGGGGCATTTTTAGTTTAAGAAATAGAGAATATGCAGTTTTTCTATTATCAATTTTCTTTGCCTATGCTGTTTTCTACTTCTTCTTTACTGGATGGTCAGCACGGTATCTCTGCATATCTATTTTTATCTTACTTTTTTTCTTATCTTCAGGAATGGAAAAGATCATTGAAACACTTCAAAAACAGAAAATCTCCAGAGAATCTTTTTTTTCATCATGTCTTCTTATAGGATTGATTATATCACTATTCTTTTCAACGTCTTCATTTTACACTATGGAAAAAGAATGGGGCACTGAAAAATCATTGAAAGAGAATTTCATCGAAATTAATTATGATGATGCGCCGTACATACTGGAAAAAGCAGAGAACGAGAATATATCATTAATAATTAGTTCTTATGGAAAATGGCTTGAATTCTTTAAGATCACAGAAAACATCAATATAGAGATTTTGGACACGTTTGATATAGAATCCGAAGAAGATTTGATAACAATAATAAACGAAAGGCTAAAAAATAATGAAGTAGTATGGTACGTAAAAGGCTGGCCAGAGGGATACGAATGGGGTAATATACCTCATATGTGCAACAAAATAGAAGAGAATTATAGATTGGAAAAAATCTATGAAGGAGGAAGATCATATACAAAAAAAGAGGGTAAACAGGAAGATTCGTTCCTGGTTTATAGGCTGGAAAAATTACATTAAAAAACTCCAAGAGTCTTTGAGATCGTAAATATCCCCAAAATTGTAATACCAATCCCAATGAAAAGTTTCATCTTTTTTGTATTTACTTTACTTACGGTATACGTTGCAAATGGAACTGAAAGAACAGCCCCAAGTACAATGGAAGGTGCTAACGTTGTCCAAGGAATAACATTACCGCTTAAAAGATATACAATCACACCAACAAGGCACGTGAGTCCTTCTGCAAATGATGTTATTCCTATAGCTGGCTTGGCATCAACACCTGAGAGAATCTGTCCTCCACATACTAATGGCCCATATCCCCCTCCGCTTATTCCTTTGTTGAATGATGCCAGTGTCCCTATCCCAATAATTTTTTTCCAAGAAAATATATATATTTTATTATAAGTTGCCAAGATTATTGCTCCAATGATTAAAACAAGAACGCCTATGTATAGTTTTAGAATCTTTTTGGGTATATTCACTGCTAAAAAAACGGCTATGATCACTCCGATAATACTACAGGCTGCTAGAGCAATCGCCACCTTGAAATCGCTAGAGTGCATATTTAAGTTTACATTTTTAAGTTTGTGATGAAAGAATCCAGCACTAATTCCAGTGATAAACTCTGAAAGTAAAACAGCTGGTACTATCTCTAAAGGCGAATATCCTATGAGAAGCAACAAGGGTGTCAATGTAGTTCCATACCCCATTCCCAGGGTAGAATCCATGTATTCACAAAAAAATGCTATAATGGATATATAAAATATTATCTCTATCATTTTTAGACCTCTGGTTTCTTTAGTAACACTCTTCCATCTTTCATAGCTATCCAAAAGATTATGTCACCATCTTTTAATTTCCAAATCTCGGCAATTTCTTTTGGAATTGTAGTTCTTCTTCTGTATCCTCTTATCGTCACCTTTGTTTCTTTTAGGTATTTTACATCATCAATGTCGATCTGCATACATTTTATTTAAGGATCTCTTTATAAACTTTTGGTATGATACCAAAATGTTTGGAATAAAATTTGAAGAAGATTAAAAGTTTATAATTGAAAATAACACGTTCTCTTATTCAATCTTACCTAACAGTAACCTTTTTAAATAATGAAATTTAATTATATTTAATTGAAATATATCGGGTGATAAAATGTCGGATGAAAAAAAATATACAACTGTATCAATTCCTGTACAGTTAGCGGAAAAGATAGAAAAAAGGATAAAGAACACAGGATTTAACTCTGTTTCTAGTTATGTAACGTACGTTCTGAGAGAGGTTCTATCGAGCCTTGAAGAAGAGAAAAAAGAGGAAGTTTTTACGAAAGAGGAAGAAGAAAAAGTAAAAGAGAGGCTCAGAGCGTTGGGATATTTAGATTGAGGTGTTTCAATGAATGAACCGCATGGAGGCAAGTTAGTTTACAATGTACTGGCAGAAAAAGAGAAAGAAAAGATTTTGGAACGGGAAAATGAGTTCCGGAAAATAGAGATAAATGATGATTTAATTAAAGATGTTAAAAACATTGGTTTTGGTATTTACTCTCCTTTAAAAGGATTTTTAAATGAAGAAGAGTTTGAAAGCGTTATTGACTGTATGAGATTGCCTAATGAACTCGCGTGGTCAATACCTATAGTTCTTGATACGAACACAGAAACAGAAGACGAGATTCTGTTAACTGACAGGAACGGAAAGATCATAGCGTTAATGAATGTGGAAGATATCTATAAATACGATAAAGACTATTTTGCTGAGAACATCTTCAGGACAAAAGATAAGAATCATCCAGGCGTTTCCGATATTTACAAGATGAAAGAAAAACTTATAGGTGGTAAGATAAAGCTCATAGACACAGAAAAAGAGCCTTTTTATAACTATAATCTGGATCCGAAAGAAACGAGGATCCTTTTCAAAGAACTTGGCTGGGATACTGTAGTTGCATTTCAAACGAGAAATCCGCCACACAGAGGGCACGAGTATCTTCAGAAATGTGCGCTGGAAATTGTAGATGGACTTTTTATAAATCCTGTCATAGGAAAAAAGAAACCTGGAGATTTCAGAGACGAAGTAATTCTTAACTCTTACGAGATCCTTATAAAAAATTATTTCCCAAAAGGAAGAGTGGTAATGAGCATCTTGCCCACAAAAATGAGATATGCAGGCCCGAGAGAAGCGATTTTTCACGCAGTTGTCAGAAAGAATTTTGGATGTACACATTTCATAATCGGGAGAGACCATGCCGGCGTAGGGAATTATTACGGAACATACGATGCTCAGAAGATCTTTGATATGTTCAATTATGAAGAACTGAAGATAATTCCTTTAAAGTTCGAGCATACTGGATACTGTAAAATATGCGACGGCTATGTCTCTTTGAAGACATGCCCCCATGAGAAGATACCCCCAAGTGGAACGAAGATAAGAAAGATGATAAAAGCAAAGGAACTTCCTCCAAAAGAATTGATGAGAAAGGAAGTCGCTCAATATATCACAAGCATAGAAAATCCGTTCGTGATATAATGATAATCCACCACTGGGACTGCGACGGCATCTGTTCAGCGGCACTTTTGAAAGATATTACAGGAGATAAATTATTTGTACCTAAAGATTTCTTTTTGAATGATGAAGAAAAAAAATACATCAAAAAAAGAAACCCTGCAAAGATATATCTCGTAGATATAGCACTTCCCGATAGAGACATAAGCTTCTTGAAAAATGTATCGGAACTGTATATTTTTGATCATCACAAAAGAAAAGAAAGAGAAAAGAATTCTTATATAGATGAAGACTCTCCTTCAACTACCTTTATAATAAAGAAACAGTATAAATTAAAAGAAGATTTTCTTCCAGTTCTTGGGGCTGTTGGTGACAAAGAGGAAAAAATATTGGATACGAAATATAAAAAGGACGTAGAAAATATTTTAGAAAGATACAATATTGATTTTGGCCAGTTATTGAAAATAGCAAAACTTCTAGATTCGAATTATATCTTAAACGATTTTGAAGCGGTAAAAGAAAGCGTTGATTTCGTTTTGAAAAATAAAAATAATCCAAGAGCGATCTTAGAAAATGAGAGATTGAACGAGGATCTGGAAAAAATAGAAAAGGAAATTAAAGACAATTTGAATTATAGAATAGAGAATAGTTTTGTTTTATGTGAAATAAACACGGAATATAGGATAATATCAAAAATTGCAAGGATACTTTTTAAAAAATACCCGAATAAGAATATATTAGTCATAAACAGAAAGACAGGAAATATATATGTAAGATCAAAAAAAGATCTTTCTTTTTTAATAGAAAATGCAAAGAAGAAATATTTAGCCGGGGGAAAAAGGGACGTATGTGGCATTATTTTACCAAAAAATGAAATAAATGAGTATGTAGAAAAGATAAAAACATTGATAGAGGTGAGTTGATGGTAAACTATATTGTATCGGGAATAGAACGTTCAGGAACTTCCATGATGATGCAAATCCTCCGTAGAGGAGGCACTCCCGTTGTTTTCGACAATTCAAGGACGTCAGACTATCATAATCCAAAAGGTTACTATGAACTGGAAGGTGGGAAAATTATACAAAAGCTTATGGACGGGAGCTTTCCATTTGAAAAATATGAAAACAAAATAATCAAAATTACCGCCTACGGGCTTAAGTTCCTGCCGTCAAGACAGTATAAAATTATCTATATGTGTCGTGATCTCGACGAGATAATGGATTCTATGGAAAAAATGGCAGGACATATAGATAGAGAGAAAGAAAGACCGTTGTTTGAAAAATTGAATACTTTTTCGTTAAATCTCATGAAAAAAAGAGATGATATCGAGTACATTGTTATGAATTATAGAGATGTCATTGACGATCCTATAAAAGAGATAAAGAAGATAAATCAGTTCTTGGATGGAATGCTCCATGTGAAGTCTGCAGCTGAGGCAGTAGACCCCAGTCTCTATAGAAATGTAAGGAGGTGTCGATAATGAAAGGCTTTGTATTGTGGTTTACAGGACTTTCGGGATCCGGAAAATCCGTAATAGCTGACAGAGTTGCTGAGAAGCTTAAAGAAAAAGGACTGAAAATAGAAAGGCTCGATGGGGATATCGTACGAAAAAGTCTTACAAAAGATTTAGGATTTTCCGAGAATGACAGAAACGAGAACATTAAAAGAGTTACCTTTGTGGCAAAGCTTTTATCGAGAAACGATGTGGGTGTTATAGCCTCGTTTATATCCCCCTATAGAGAGATAAGGAATCACGTGAGAAAAGAGGTAACAAATTTCATAGAGGTTCATACAAAATGTTCTTTGGATGTCTGTATTCAGCGAGATCCAAAGGGACTTTATAAAAAAGCATTAAACGGAGAAATAGAGAACTTCACAGGCGTTTCTCATCCGTATGAGGAACCTGAGAATCCTGAGATACTTCTGGAGACAGATAAATTAACTCTGGAAGAAAGTGTTGGGATAGTTATTAAAAAGTTGGAAGAGTCTACATTGATATGAAATTTATAAAGATGCACCATATACATAGGAAAGAAATAGGAAGAAAAGTAGATGATGTAATGAACATTGTTCAAAGAATAGCAAAAACAGTAGGGAAGTTGCAAGAGACAAATCTTTAAGAGAAAGTTTATTTAAGCATTAAGACAAATTGGTGTTAAGGTGATAAAATGTTAGAGAGAGAATACATCATGAAAAGGATAAAATCTCTGCCTGAAGATACTCTTGAAGAGGTTGCAGATTTCATTGAGTTTTTGGAGGTAAAGAAGAAGATAGTTGAAAAAAAAGAAAAGGAGGAAGGTGATCCGTTATCCAAGGTAATTGGAATATGTGAAGGTCCCTCTGATCTGGCAGAGATGCACGATAAATATGTTTACAGATAGATATATATTTGTAGATAGCTGGGCATGGCTGGCGTTATCAAATCGAAAAGATACGCATCACAAGCTTGCTGTTAAAGGATACAAAGAGATAAAGGAAACAAGGTATGGTATAGTTACATCAGATTATGTACTTGATGAAGTAATAACTGCACTATTCAGAAATGTTGTTTCTAGTAGTGCAATCCAATTTGTTGAGTCTTTACTCGCTACAATAAAGATCAGTCAAATGAAGTTAGAAATGATAACAGGAACGAGATTTAAAGCTGCATGGTCGTTAAGGAAAAAGTATCAGGATAAGCCAGATATTTCTTTTACTGATCTAACCTCTTTTGTCATAATGCAAGAATTGGCAATAAATAAAGTATTCACAGGTGATATCCATTTTGAGAAAGTGAATTTGGGATTCGAAATCTTACCAAAAAAGCAATAGAGGAAATAAACACAATCAAGTATGAAAGAAGGGTGAGTAAATGAAAGGAAAAAAATTTTTAGTAACTGGAGGAGCGGGATTCATAGGTAGGCATAGAAAAATTGATAAGTGAAAAGACATGACCGAAATTTTTAAATTATCTTAAAAATGGACAAACTTAGTTTAGAAGAAAGTTATTAAAAAGCTGGAAGAGTTTGCGTTGGTATGAAAATAAATAATTACAAAATGCATCGTATTTAAATAGTGGGAAGGGAGGGATGGAACAATCCAAATACTGGATCAGAAATGTATTAAGGAATTATTTAAAGAATAAACAGAATGTGATCTTGTTAAATTTTTTGTTAGGGTAAGTAAAAAATAATTGCATACACCATAAATCAAAAACTATTTAAGGAAGAAAATGTTATTTTAAAAGGAGAGACATGTCATCTAATGTTGATATCTCAATGGAGATCAAGAAGATCAGAGAAGATCTGGACTATTTAAAAAAGGTTTTATCTGCATCGGAGATAGGAGATTACTTTTTGACTTCTGAAGAAGAGAAGATGATAAAAGAAGCTAGAGAAGCTATCAAAAAGAAAGATTTTTCTGAGTTTATAGATGTTGATGAATTATGACTTATGTAGTCAAAGTTCATAAAAGAGTACTAAAATTTATACAGTCAACACCTAAAGAGGATAGTATTAGAATCAAAAACAGGATGGGCAGGGGCAAAAGGGAGTTAAAGTATATTTTACTTTGATGCAAAATGCGGCAATCCTGATCCCCCCTACCAAATTTATCCTGATGAGCATTCTGAGACAGAAAGGTGTTGGTAGAGGTATTTATTATATCATCAAATAATGTGTTGAGAAAGTTATTAAAAAGCTGGAGGAGTCTACATTGATATGAAATTTATAAGAAATGATTCGAATCTCCTCAAACACGGATTTATCATGTTTATCTCGATACTCACAGCAAGATTTTTCGGGTATCTTTTTCAAATATATGTAGCCAGAGCATTGGGGCCTGAAGAATACGGTATTTTTGGAAGTCTGTTTGCATTATTTTTGATACTCACTATCCCCGTGGGAACCATACAGACCGTTATATCCAGATTTACATCGGATTATAAAGTAAAAAACGAATACGGAAAAATAAAATCTTTGATGATCTCAGCGCTGAAAAAATTAAGTAAAATTGGAATTTTGGGATTTCTTTTAATGATTTTAGCCAGTTTTCCACTATCTCGATTTTTGAAAATTCCCACTCCTATTCCATTAATCATTCTTGCAGTTTCAATTATCTTCACTTTTATAGCTCCAGTTACTCGAGGCAGTCTTCAAGGTTTACAAAATTTTAAATGGCTGGGACTGATAATGTCCCTAGAAACATTTTTTAGACTAATTTTTACTATAATGCTGATCTCCTTAGGATTTGGGATAAACGGAGCTATTCTCTCTTTCAGTTTGGCATATTTATTTCCCTTTCTTTTGTGTTTCATTCCTTTAAAATTTCTGTTCAAAGAAAAAGAGAATAATGAAAAATTAGAAATCTCGGAGATCTATAGATATACTTATCCTGTGTTAGCAGCAACTGGTATTCTCCTTCTCATGCAAAATATCGACGTTATTCTCGTAAAACATTTCTTCTTATCAGAAGAAACTGGTTTTTATGCAGCTGCATCCAACATTGGCAAGATCATTCTTTATATTGGAGCAGGATTAGCCGTGGCATTATTTCCAAAAGTTTCGGAACTCCATTCTTCGGGAAAGCCTTCGTTAAATGTATTGAAGGAAAGTTTGATCTACATAGTTCCACTGTCTATCTTATTCATTGCAGGATGCACATTATTCAATGAATTCATCACTACTTTGTTTTTTGGATCAGAATATCTATACAGTGCAACGTTACTTCCATATTTTGCAGCAGCCATGAGTTTTCTGTGTGTTTCTTCTGTGATATTCCGTTATTTGATAGCAATAAAAGAGTTTAAATTTTTAATTCCTTTATTTGTAACTGCTTTCTTAGAAACTGCAGCTCTTTTATTCTTTCATTCCACTCTAAAAGAAATCATTCTTATACTAAATATATTTTTCTTTTGTGCATTGACGATTGGAATACGCTCTCTACTGAAAATTAAAGAGTAGGAAACCCTTTTAACTCATTATTCCATTACCAACTCTGGAGTTAATAATGAAACTCACTAGATGTTTATAGTTACAAAACCTTTTTAAATAATTAGACCTAATATAATGTGGTGTAAATGAGTAATTTCAAGGGGATCGAAAAAACTAAGTTTGGAGTAGAGAGTCTATTTATTTTAGAAAATGTTAAAAAATTTATGAAGGAGGTAAGTAAATGAAAACAAAAAAGATCAAATTTTTAGGAATGTTTCTGGTAGTATTTATTGCGATTGGTATGGTGGGTTTTGGAAATTTCTTCGCAGAAGAAAGCACTAAAATAACACTCGTGAAGTCGCACAAAGCGACGTACGAGGATATAGAAAGATTGAAACAATTGGAAGGAGTGTACGAAGAGGGTGTGAACTACAATGTTATCATTGACGGCCACGGCACCGGGCTTCGTCCGCCAACAGAAGAGGGATGGGCTGCAATGATAGGGCAGGCAAACGTTGTGGAGAATATCCAGCTAACGATAGATGCTGCGCCTGCAAGTGTGGACAACTCAGCAACGAACTGGTTCCCACCGATAGGGGATCAGGATGGAGAAGGATCGTGCGTCTGTTTTGCCGTCGGATATTACACAAAAACATTCCAGGAAGCGAAAGATCATAACTGGGACCTCTCGGGTGCATTGTGGGAAGGAGGATACTATGGACATCCCACTCCTGCATACCAGGATAGGATAATGAGCCCGGATTTTATCTATCACCAGATCAATGACGGCGTGGATACCGGATCGTATTACTCGGATGCAATGGAGTTAGTTTGTGACATTGGAGCATCTTCGTGGGAAAAAATGCCGTATAATCCCGCAGATCACACAACATGGCCTTCAGAAGCCGCATGGCGAGAAGCACCACTCTATCGAGGAGTGGGAGGATATAGCTACGTGTGGACATACCCCCCTTATAACCCCACTGGCATTGATACGCTCAAAAATTGGCTTGCAGATGAAAATTTAGCTATTATCTCCATAAATGCTAATTATTATCCTAGTCTTACAGCGAATGATGTATGGACGCTGGACAATTATACACCATCTGGCACAAATCATGCGAATACCATAGTCGGGTACGACGATAACTTCGGACCGTATACCGAGAGTGGTAACCCCAACACCTACGGTGCGTTTAAAGTTGCCAACTCATGGGGAGTAGGAAGCTGGGAGAACATTCCTGACGGCTTTTACTGGATTTCCTACGAAGCAATGAAGTATAGCGTTCAGTATTACTTTTTTTACAGCGATAAGATCGATTACGATCCGGAAACGATTGCAGTGTTTAAGATAACTCACGCGAAAAGGAACGAATTAAGCTATTCAGATGGTAATGTCACTGTTGGAAAAGGCAGTACAAGCAGTCCCACCCAGACAAAAAGCCTCGTTTCATGGATTAATTTTGATGGAGGACCATATCCATTTCCCAACAACAATATTGTTCTCGATATTACCGAATTCTCTCCTATTAATGAAGACATATTTTTGCAGATATACGATGGAGGAACGACCACTACCGGCACATTGAATTCTTTTTCAGTCGAGTTCTATGATACATACGATCCCAGCGGTGCGACAGGTAAAGTTATTACTTCACTCGATCCTCCCAAAAACACCGTACAGGGAACAAACATCTATGCAACTTGTGACATGATACCCGTACTTTTAGTAACTCCCACCTCCCATGATTTCGGCACAATGAACGAAGGTGACACAGATTCGTGGAGTTTTGACATCACAAACACCTGCGGCGGAACACTTACATGGAATATCAGCGAGAGCCTTTCCTGGGTGACCTCTGTGGATCCGGCGAGTGGAACTACTGTCGCAGAAACGGACAGTGTCACCGTTGATATCGATACAACTGGACTCACCCCAGGGCAGCATTACGATGGCAACATCTCTGTAACTTCAGATGGTGGAAATCAGGATGTTTATGTGGAGGTTACTGTGGGTGGCGAACTTCCATCAGTAACGTGGACCAAAGTCTGGTCATGCGAAACAAATACATTTATCCACAATGGAGGAAGTGTCTCTGTTGGAAATAAAATTAGGATATATACACGGGTATCCTCCGATGCGACCTCTGTACAGATAGCATATGGACCTTCTGGTAATCTCGGTGCTCTGCAGCCAGCGACCTATTACAGCGCAAAGGATTATTGGTACGTTGACTGGAATATACCACTTGATGCAACACTCGGTGCCTATGATGCCCAAGTAATTGCTACCAATGCAAATGGAGATACAATAAAGGATTACCTGTCGTACTTTAATGTGGTAGAGCCATCATGAGGATCTCGGTCAGAAATATGATCGTGTGAAATAATCCGATATAGATAAAAATTATCGTCTTTTAGGGTTGGAATTGGCTATGGAGAAGAACATATGTTTGATTGATGCTCACTTATACCCCTCACAATTGTGGAAATCCCTGATTGCTACTGATGAAAACAACATATTTATCATAGCTACGCAGTATAGCATCATTACTTCTATATAAATAGTTAAAATTTCATTTTCCTTTTTCCTATTTTTTAAATGGTATTAATATAATTCGCTTTAAAATTATAATTTTCTTAATTTCTTTAATTTCTCAATTTGTTCTTTTATCTTTTCCTTTTCATTCTCCTCTTCGTAATAATTTGGATCAATATATTCCACCTCTTTTTTCATATGATCTGAACCTTCTTCAAATATCTCAGTCAATACTTTTCCATCCATGTCTTCTGGAATTGGCAATTCCAAAATGTGAAGGATTGTGGGAGCAAGATCGTAAATTTCGGCATTTTTAATCTCGTGTCTTTTTTTTACATCTTTGCCGTATGCTATTAAGAGTCCTTCTAATTTATGGTATGCTTGCCATTTTTTATTTTCGAAATCAAAAACTTTTTTCTCAGAAGATAACTTGTCTGAAACGTAATATCCCTTTTTTGGTGCCAAATAAAAATCTGGAGCAATTTCAAGATATTTTCCGTGGTAGATTGAATTCTTTGGCTTTATATCTAACATTATTTCATCATTTCGAGGATTTTTTATATTTTTTAATTTATTTACTAATTTCTTCTTTTCACTTTTCGAGATATTTTTATCAAAAATATAAAGTAAACCTTCGCCTATAACTATTGCACTAGTTTTATTCCAATTGACATTATCAATCGTAGCACTAATTCCCAGATCTCCTTTTTCATCAACAAACTGTGCACCATAAGCCTTCTTTATTATGACTTCGTTAGGAATCCATTTTTTGATTTTCGAAGGAGCTAAAGTGAATATACTGGCAATGAATTCCTTACTAATTCCAATTTTATTAAGTATCTCTACGAAGGAGAACTTATTAATTCTTCTTTTCTTCCTCCAATGTAAATAACCTTCTCTTTCAAGCCATTCATTTGCTCTGAAATGTGCTCTGATACCTGTTATACCATGATCAGAAACTAAAAATAAAATATCTGGATCGAGTGTACTTATTGCTTCTTCAATTTTTTTATCTATTGTTTTCCAGACTTCTAATAGAGGAGAATTTTTATTTTTCAATAAGTCCCAATGGTAATGATGTAAAGCATCTATAACGAAGATAGTAATTTGCAGAAAATCTATATTTTCCTGAATTGCCAAATCAAAAGCTACATCAAAACGTTTTTCGATCAGTTCTTTTGATTCTGGGATGACTTTTTCCAAATTGATATAATGGTGTTTGGGTGAGAGTTCATAACAAAACTTTTTTTTAATATAGCTTTTCAACTCTGCAGGATACGTGTACTCATTCCAATCAAAAGCATGGCAACCAGAAATCATAAAACCAAAAATATTTTTCGGTGGAAAGGTTAAAGGCATATTTATCACTCCACATTTCAATTTTTTATTAGAAAGATAATCCCAAATTTCTTTTCCATCAAATGAATCAGAATTATTAACTTTTAGTTCTTTTGTTCCCTTGTCAAATTTAAACCAATGAAATACCCCTAATTTTCCAGGGTTTTTTCCAGTAGAATAACATTTCCAAGCTGGTGCTGTCATAAAAGGAAATGAACTTTTTAAGTCCCCATATGTTCCTTTTTCCTTAAGTTTTTTGAGTGTTGGCAATTTGTCATCTTTTATCCAAGGATCTAAAATTTCCCAACATGCTGAATCCAATCCAATAACAACGACCTTGACCATCACAATCCTCCTTTTTATATCCTTATTGATTATTAAATATCTCTTTTAAAACTCTGCCATCCATTTCATTTGGTATTGGAAGACCAAAGATATGAAGTATTGTTGGGGCAATATCATAAATTTTAGCTCCATCTATCTTTATTCCCTTTTTGATTCTAGGACCTTTTGCTACAAAAATGCCATTCATTGTATGAACACCTGACCAACCACTTTCTTGTGGTTCGTGAATGAATACATTACTCCAATCAAATCTTTGAATAACTAAATAACCTGGTACTGTCTGAATTATCAAATCAGGTGCCTTCGAAGAGAATTCACCAGAATATATATCTTTTGTATATACTCTCTCCACCACTCTTTCTTTTGTTATAGGGTCCCTAATTTTTTCAATATTGGATTTAACACTATTGATAAATGATATATACTCTTCATCTGATTTGAAAATTTTCCTATTGATATACAAAAGGCCCCAAGAGGGAGATATTATCCTACTTCGATCCCAGTCTATAAATTGTTCTAACGTTAAACTAACCATTTTTTTTCTATTAAGAAAAATTTTACTTAAAATAGGGATTTTATTTAATTTATCAATAATTTTTAATATTTTTTCAGTATTTAGTCCAATTTTTCTTAAAATTAATACTATCTGGTATTTTTTAGTTAAAACAGTCCATTTATTTTTGAGTAGCAAGGGAGCGATGTTAAATAAAGCTCTCATCTTTGTGAAGCCATGATCTGATATTATGAAAATGTATGTATTTTCATCACAATATTTGTGAATGAAAGATCTTATTTCCCTATCTATTAAAATCCAGAAGTCTTCCAAAACATGACCATATGATTTATTGTTTTCTTCCATATACTTCCAATAATAATGTTGGACGTTATCAATATGAAATATCGTAAGATTCAAAAAATCGGGACTATACTTCTCAGCTAAAAACTTCGCAACTTCAAACCGCTGTTTTATTAAATATTTAATCTTATTCAACACTTTATCAGGATTTTCCCCATGAAAGTCTGAAAATACAGCTTCGTAATTAAATTTTTCCTTAATCTGTTTTTCTAATTTATGTGGATAAGTAAAATTATAATTGTATGGACAAAATTCAGATACCATGAATCCATTTACTTTTTTTGGGGGGTAAGTTGTAGGCATTCCAATTATACCGCATTTAAAATCATTCTTACCCAAATAGTCCCATATCTCTTTACTTTTGAATGAAGTTGAATTGTTTACAACAAATCTTCTTTTTTGTATATCTACATTCATCCACCAATAAACACCAAATTTTCCTGGATTTTTTCCAGTAGAATAACATTTCCATGAAGGCATGGTAACAGGAGGTATGCTACTTAATAAGTCCCCGGAAACTCCATCCCCTATGATCTTTTTTAGAGTAGGAAGTTTTCCTTTTTTTATCCATGGCTTTATCAGATTCCACGTTGCTCCATCAAGTCCTAATACAAGAAATTTTATCAATTTTGTTCGCCTCTTAAAACCTCATAAAGAAAGATACAATCATCGATTGTATGCACTAGTTTGAAGTATTTTGAATTATCAAATTTCTTCTTGATATTATGATCTATAGTATTATTTGGGAACCATGCAAAACTAGCATTAGAGGAAGGGTTTTTACGATTAATCCATGTTATAACTCTGCCTGATAAAATAAAATAGACACTTCTGTTTTTGGAGTCGTTGGGAACCATAGATAACATTAATCTATTTGCTTCAAAACTGTCATCGGATTTAATAGCGTTTACAAGAATATTTGACCTATCTTCTGATAGCATGTACACTCTTCCAAATGATTCTCTGCAAGAAATCCCTTTAATTATCTGCTGTGTCACTGGCTCACTTAAAATAAATGCATCCTTCGGTGTATTTTCTCCTATCCACTTACCCATTTCTAATTCATAATTCGTAAAAGAGGTAGCAATACCATTAAAGTTACTTTCATCAACCCAATTATTGACAGTACCAACAGATACGGGAATAAGCTGGAGCGTTAGAAAAATAATTATACCAGATACAAATATGGGTTTAAAAAGCTTGGCTTTCAGGTATTTGCTATAGGGAAATGAATAAATAAACGAAGCAAATAATACAGAAATGAAAAATCCGATCAGAGGATGTAAGTATAATGCTATTCTCTTAGGACCCAGTGTTGGTAGGAAATACAGAAGAAATAACATCAAACTAAATAGGGATAAATAGGCCAATTTATTAAATTTTTTCGTGATAGAGCATATGATTAATCCAATTATAGATAAATAAAATATACTTGGAGTATACCACTGTTCTAATTTTGCAAATTTTTGCATTTCATTCGATAAATTGCCGACCATATTAAATAAGTTAAATTTATAACTTATAAGGGAAAATTCTCCACTTCTGAGAAGAATTAGAAAAACTATTATAATAAGAGAAATATACTTAATTAGATCAAAATTTATACGATTTATCAGGAGATAAATTAATGATAAACTAAAAACAAATAAGCCAAGATATGGGTGAATAAAAAATATTGCAACAAATATAACTCCAAAGAATGCAATTTGTTTTTTATTAAAAGAATTGTTTCCTAGCATATACTTATCAAGTGAAATGATAAGATAAGGGAATATCAATGCAATTAGACTGTCATCTAGAAATTTTAGTAATCCCATAGGCAAGAGACTTTCAAATGCCCAGATGCCAATAAACGAAGCCATGAATGATAAAATTTTATTTTTTGTAAAATAAATGGCAAATAAATATATAAAAACGCCATACAGGGGGATTTGTATGAAAGATGCGCTCCAAAGAAGGCTTAATGGTTCGCTGAGTGCCCATCTACTAGAAATTGCTACTAGAAGATTAAACAACACTATGTCGAATCGACGGTAGGCATATTCTGTATAATCATGGGGGAATAGCGAGAATTGATCAAACTCTATTATCCTATTTATAATAAATAAATTTTGAAACATATCATGATTTACTTGAAATGGAAACGGTGATTTACTTCTAAGAACAGTTGTAGCTATAATACCTATTAGAAATATCATTAATATGATGTAGGTATTTCTATTTCTAAAATTCCAATAATTTTTACTATTTTTTAAAAATGCCCCAATAAAAAACACCGCACATGATATAATAATTAAATAAGTTAAATTAAAGATATCTAATAGCGAAAGCAAATATGAAATAAACAGTAGAAAAATAGACCCAAAACTCCAATGAAAGATACTCAAAAAAATTGAATCAAAATTTTCAGTAAATTTCTGAGTCCAAATTTTTTCAATGATTCCGATGATAATCTTACCAACCAACACTGGTAATATGAAAAAAAGAGTAGACGCTAAAAACCCTCTAACAATTTCGGGAACAGGAAGAAAACGAAGAAAAAATAGTATTGCTAAAGTATAAATTATAAGTATTTTATCAATAATAAAATATGATCTTAATTTATTTTTTAATAAAATATTCATCTTGATCCTCTCGAAGCAGATTTTTTATATGTCTTTGCTAGTTTATAAAGGCTTTGAACCCAATTTAATTTTTTTCTATAATATGCCTCGCATTTTAGGAAAAGATTATCCATATCTTTGAACATTATGTCACCTTTAATTTTTCATAAAGTGAAATTAATGACTCCATATGTTTTCCCCATGTGAATTTATTCTTGATTATTTCCTGTCCGTGTTTTCCCATTTCTCTATTTTCTTTTGCAGAATTGTTAATAACTTTTTCCAATTTTTCAAAAAGTTGAGATGCATTATTCGGTTCAACTAAATATCCATTAAAATCATCCTCAATTATGTCAACTTGTCCGCCTGTTTTTGTTGCTATTACAGGAAGTGAAGAAGAAAAGGCTTCTAAAATTGTAGTAGGAAGTCCCTCGCCTGATTTGGAAGGCAAAATAAAAACATCTGCTGAATTATAGTAGTAGAGTAATTTTTCATCACTAACATATCCAATAAACTTTACTTTACTTTCGAGTCCCATTTTTTTTGAGATTGACATTAATTTTTCTAGATCGGGACCAGAACCTACTATCAAGAATAATATATCCCTATTTTCACATAAATTAGCTACTTCGAGTAAGGCATCGATTCCTTTTTTGAAGGTGATTCTCCCTACAGTTAGACAAATAAATTTTTCTTTAGGAAGATTTAACAACTTTCTAATTTCTTCTTTAGTCTTGTTCAATTCAAATTTCTTATAATCTATCCCATAAAAAACTATAGTAGTTTCAAGATTTCCAAATTGTTTTTTTATATAATTATCAATGTAAGGTGAAGGTGTGATAATCATATCAGCCGATTTAAGTGTATAACTCGAAATAAATCTATCATTTAATTTTTCGAAGATATTAAACAGCTTGAATTTATAATCTATAAATGAATTATGGATACTTGCAACGAATTTTTCTTTATATTTTGTAGCGACTCTTCCGGCCAAATAAGAAGAAATGTAAGGATGGCCGTGAGCATGTATGATGTCGAAGGTGGGGACAATACTTTTTAGAGTTTTTGAAAGGATAGAGGGATAGAATATTGGATAAGGTACTCCATAATTTTCGAGAATATTTAAAGCTGGGACTCTAATTACATCAATCCCCTCTATCATTGCCTTTAGTTCCAAATTACTATGATTACTTGTCAAAATTGTTACTTCATGCCCTCTTTCTACTAATCTTCTTGCTTCTTCATATGAAAGTCTCTCTATTCCACCTTCATGAGGATACCAGTAATTAGTAGTCATCAATATTTTCAAAAATTCCGCCCTTTGTTAGCATAATTCAAAATTTTTAAATCTTTCATTTCAATCCCTCCTGTCCAACAACAGCATGACCATAAATAACACCGAAGATACCACTTGATTGGAAGCGGATGTGAAATTAACTCTTCATCAAACTCTATACCAAAAGACCATAAAATTTGAGAGATGACTCTCAGATAGAGAGTGATTATCCCTATTCTTTTTATCATTTCTTTTCCACCTTTCTAATAATTAAATCTGAAAGAAGGCCAAAATAAATTGTCTGGATTCCTATAAAAATGCATAAAATTGTAATAAGAGTCTGACCAATCATAAGATAATGTTTATTATTGAAAGTAGTCACTACATTCAATCCGATGCCAAATCCGGCTATTAGAAACGCCAAGCCAATTGAACCGAAAAACAAAATAGGATTATAGTCACGTAGAAGCCTGACAATTGCTCCGATAATAATTGCCCCATCACGGAGAGGATTTAGGTTTGATTTTCCTGTTCGAGGACTATATTGGACAGGGACCTCTTTGATAGAAAAACCTAATTTTTTTGCTTCAATGAAGATATTAACCTCCACATCAAATCCTCGAGATGGCATATCAGTCAAGTTTTTATACACAGATTTTGTGAATCCTTTATATCCTGTATTGACGTCATGAACTTTCACGTGGTAGAGAGTTCGAATGAGCCAATTCATAACTTTATTTCCAAACTTATTAAAAGTAGTTATAGAATTTTTTTTAAAAATTCTTCTTCCAATAACAAGATCAGCTTCTTCTGTTTGCAAGTATTTAAGAAACTCGGGGATATGCTTAGAATCATAAGATCCGTCTCCATCCAGCATTATCAGATATTCTGAGTTAATTTTCTTAAAGGCTGTTTGCATAGCAATTCCTTTTCCTTTCCTTTCTTCTATTATAACTCTAGTACCCTTTTTTTGAGCAATTTCTCTTGTTTTATCATGAGAATTACCATCCACTATAATAATTTCAAAATTTATAGGTTTATCCTTTTTTTTGATTTCATTAATTACTTCATTACATTCATCAATGACTTTTCCTATAGCCTCTTCTTCATTCAATGTTGGTATCACTACTGAAACGTCGGTCATTTAATCCCTGTTTTTATGTATACTCAAAACATTTTTAAATCTTTCTAATAATTATGCTATAAGGTGTATATTATGAATATTGAGAAAAAAAGAATTTTGGTAACAGGCAGCAGTGGATTTGTGGGTACCCATATGATGCGTTATTTACAAAAAAAATCTATGTATGCTCATGGTATTGTGAGAGATCTCACGTCTAAACCTTTCTATAGATTCTCTATTGGCGATATATGCGATTATAGATTCTGTGAAAGGGTAATAAACACAAATGATATAGATATAGTCATCCATTTGGCTGCTCATGCCATAGTCAGGCAGGCTGCACGATCTCCTGTTGGAGCATTCAGAACAAATATTCAGGGGACTTGGAATATATTAGAAGCTGGTAGAATACTGGGAAATTTGGATTGTATACTTGTTACCAGTACAGATAAAGTTTATGGAAATCAAATGAACGCGAAGGAAGATGATCCTCTTCTCGGAATTGGTTCTTATGAGGTAAGTAAATGTTGTGCTGATCTGATTGCCCAAAGTTACGCTTATAATTATGACATACCTATAGCAATTACCAGAGCTTGTAATATCTACGGATATGATGAAAATAGCAGAATAATACCTAACACTATAAGGAGTATACTGGGGAACGAAAGACCCATAATCTTTAAAAATGATGAATCGGTCAGAGAGTATATCCATATAGAAGATGTACTCGATGCATACTTAAGCTTAATAAAAAATATTGAAAAAACAAAGGGGAATGTCTATAACATCGGGTCTGGAGAGGTGTACAATCAGGAAGAAGTTGTAAAAAAGATAATCGAACTTATGGATAGAAATATTGAGCCTCTTTATGTAGACAGAAAATTCAAATTCAAAGAAATTGGAAAACAATCTCTTAATTCTAGTAAGATCTTTAAAGAAATCGGGTGGAAAGCCAAATATTCCCTAGAAGACGGACTGAAAAAAACTATAAAAGAATTTGAAAAAAATTTAATGCGATAGAGAATTAATTGTATTTATTGCGCTGTCGTTAGAGTTCATTTTCGCTCTCCATCCTAAACTCTTTATTTTATTCATGCTTAATAACATTTTCGGTATGTCTCCTCTCCATCCTCTTTCTCCGCCGGTGAATTTGAACTCTGGGTTTAAATTCATTTTTTCTGATACTATGTTTGCAATCTCTGTAACGGAGATTGTGTCTTCAGATCCTATATTGAAAATGTTTACATTTTCATTGCTGTTTTCAACGTTCTTCTATTGCTTTCCTGGCAATATCCCCAATGTTTGATGGTAAGGATCTGCCTACTAAAGTTATTTTCCTAGTTCTTGCTTTATTTCGTATAATTCGTATCTAAATGCTTATATTCTCAAATTCGATCTCACCAGCTGCTATGGGGTGTGCTAAAAGCTTGCCCTCATGGAAATCTTTCATGATTTTGTCTATTTTTCTTGAAATCTCTGGTGAATAATATGCCTCTCCACATTCCTCACAAATGTAGGCTGGAACACCCTTGAGAGAGATCACTTCACTTCCTACCTTTGCGACAAATTCAGTTTTGCCTTTGAACAACTTCTCTTTACAAAAACTACATTTATTTGGTTTCATCTTCTATCTCTCCTTACTTTATAATCATAAGGTGTTCAATATCATCCGTGGAGATGTTTCTCTGGAACATTCTGATCCTTGCATGGCTTGAAATAATGAATTTGTCTTCTCGAATGAATTTTCTAATGATCTCAAGATTAATTTCCTTCATAGAATCTCACCACGTATTCCTTTTCTTTGTATTCCTTTGAACAGCGTTTATGATTTCACTCCTTTTTTAACCATAGATTAACACAGATTTTACTGATTTACTTTCGATCATAAAAGCTTTTGCTAAAGGCAAGTCTACGTAACCTAAACCTAC